>Ga0233373_1000099_pt1 | contig 13316 bp, 3 predicted proteins | sample ElkDunMinimDraft_5_FD_180685 | JGI IMG/M metagenome (GOLD analysis project Ga0233373, IMG submission 180685) | Fecal eukaryotic communites from dung pellets of Tule Elk in California, USA - Elk Dung E0 | ecosystem: Host-associated > Mammals > Digestive system > Large intestine > Fecal | place...
TGTGTATTTATATTCTTGGCCATCACGTTCGTCAATAAATGTTCCACGATTCGGCATTCCATAAGCATTCATACCCTCTGCTGGGCAAACTGATTCTGCATCAAATTCTTCTTCTGCATCGGTTGTACAGGCGTTTAGAGCGATAGTCAGAATACTAAGAATAGTTATGACTATTATGGTTTTGAGGTTTCTAACCAATTTAAATGTTGGTGAATTCATAATGAACTCCTATTTAAAGATCTTCCAGGACAGAATCTCATTTTCTCGTCGAAGAACAAGATAGCATCCTGGTGAGAATGTGTGATTTTTTAATGAAATTGAATGTTCTCCTACACCCCACATTCCTTTAAATAAAGAAACGAGAGGCGTGCCAGCAGCATTTACAGTTTCTAATGTATATAGCCCTTTTTCATTGATATGTACATAGATAACATCGCCTTCAATATCAATCAAATTTTCATAAGAATCCTTTATAATAAATTCATTTTTAAATGTTGGCTGAGGAGCATATCCCCATAATAAATTTCCATTCAAATCTAACACTATTGCAGAATCAGTCTCAATTAATTTTACTTCATTCAAATTATAGTGCGATGGATCGTCGTTAGAACTATAACCAATTGACCAATCAGCATTATGTATTTCAAAATTCACACCATTACCAAAATCAGATTTTTCACTAGGATTGAGAGTTGCATTTGCGTAAAGGAAAGATACATAATAAAGATCTCCACCAACACTTACCTTATTTGAAGTAGCAAAAGGATTGTTATAAACATCTACTACTTGCATTCCACCATCATCACGATAATAGTAGCGGACTTCATAACCCTCAATTGCAGTTTCACCTGTATTTTCTACAAGCATTGTTATGAGACTTGACTGATTTGAACCGGTCTTAGAATCCTTTGCCAAAACACGAACACTTTTGCGTTTTTTTTCTAACGGTCCATCAGAATCATAACAGTTCCAATCATTCAAAATAAAACCATCGGCATCAAGCACAGCAATTCCTTTTGCCTCCACATAATCATTCAATGCGTCTTTTGCAAAACTCGGGTCATCAACAACATTCCATGGAAAATAGTAATCTGTACGATGTAATCCTATTTGAGGTCCATTACCATAGTATACACTTCCATAGGCCTGAATAGATTCCGTTAATAGTAATTCCCCATAATAAACATTTCCTGCATCTGGAACAACAGACATTGGCACATTTGGATAGAAAGACATCGCTTGAACAGATTCCCCTTCACCACTATAATAGTAACGAATACGGACATCCTTGAAACTCATTCCCGTTAAATTTTGTAACTGAAAGCGAGGTCTAACCCAAGAAACATCACTTTGATTTTCGTAATGCATCTTAACAGATATACGTGGCGTTGAATTAGTCCAATTCGCTTCCCCATAATTAATCAAATTTGCTGGAATGTTTTTTGCTTCATTTACGAGAGCAAGAGCTGCTATTCCTAAGCTACCAACTGGTCTAATAGATATTCTATTTTCTCCAGAAGACAACGGAAGAGACAAACCGTTTATGCGAGAACTTTTCCACAAACCTGTTGATTCAATTGTATAAATTCCATAAGAAAGACCATCTACAAAAATTTCTATCCGAGATTTTTTTGATGCATAATCCAAAGAAAGAAGATAAAGAGAATAATGACCAGCAGTTACATCAACATTCCAAGTCATAAAATCTGCTTCAACAGCATTTTTTTGTCGCAAATAGGCTTTTCCCGATACAGCACAAGACTGTTCTACTAAAAGTCCTCCTCGATCTAAATCTATAGCTCTTGCAGCAACAATATCACTCGCCGATAAATCTAATCCATCTCTGAACAAATTAAAAACCTGTGATGAGTCAAGACTTGTTCTATATATTCTTACATCAGATATCCCACCAACGATTGATTTAGCAGAACCTATTCGGCCTATTATTGGTTTTCCTCCTTTTCCAAATTTTAAAAGATAACCCAAATTTTTACTTTCAACAAAAATTCCATTTTTATAAAGACACACATAATTATCATTAATTGTTAGCACGATATGATTCTTTACGTTACGTTCTGCTTTTGCAGTAAAAGTTATTCTCTCTGAATCTATTTCAAAATAATATTTTCCATTTGCATCCACTCCTATTAACCATGCATTTTCCCCTTCCCAACCAAATACAGTTCCCGCTAAATTTCCAGAAGAAAATCTAAGTTCTACACTAAAAGCTGTTAGCGAATCCGACGTGGACATATCATTTTTTCCCATTGCTCTATCTGAAGCAAATAAGTTTAAGCTTTTTCCATTTTGCCATGGGTGTTTCAAATTAGAAATATCAATATCTGGTCCATTTCCAGTTACTTCAAATGCAGTATTTCCAACTCCCTCAGAAAGTGGATACCATAAAAATAATGATGTTGGATAAGGATATATTTTTTCTGAGAGAATCGTTGCTTTTGCATAATTGTGTCCAAAATCTTCTATAGTTACATTTACGTTTGCTTTACAACCTACACAATTATACAGCATTTCTCTGTTCAATATAAAATTCTCTGCAACAGACTTATTTCCTAAAATCGTCCTACTTTCTACTAAGTTACCACCAAAATAAACATCTAAACGCATCTTAGAAATACCAGAAATTTCATCTATAGAAGAAACATCCACTTGCAAAATACGACTATCAGAGGTCTCCATCACAGAAACATTTATATCATCTATTACAGGTGATATAGAGTCTATCCGTACTATCGGACCACGGTATTGAAATGTTTGGCCATCTATACCATAGATATTAATTCTAGAAGTGTAAATATCATGCATCAAACTTATATCCGATTTTCGAATATTCCATTTAATTGGATTTGTAGAAGCTGCCTGATGTTCTGCAACAACAATTTCGCCTTTGCGTAATTGGCTTAAATAATTACTTTTCCCAGAACAGGAATATGGATATTCTAACCAACCATTAACAGTTCCAGCCCAAAGAGTATCTAAGGATATTTCATTACAAACAAGTTCATATTTTTCTGTTAAAGCAGAATCAACCAATTCGATTTTCTCAAATATTTTTTCATCTAAAATTATAAATGTGGAAAAACTATTTGTTTTGGCTATAATTTCAATAGACTCACACTTATCTTCAAAATTTAAATCATTCAATTCAATTGGATTATTTTTTTTATCAAATGCTAAAATATTTTGTGTTTCAAGTGGCATTATTTCCTTTGATTCGAAATCAGGTTTATAAACCTTAAGTTCTGATGGATGTACTCCTTTTAATTCTTTACATTGAAGTCTTACATGTATCAAAGGCCATTGGGATTCCGATAAATTCGAAAAATCGTGAGATGGAAGTACTTCAATAACAGGTCCAATAATATCTAAATTTTTAAATGCCTCAAAATTATACTCTCCAGCCTTTGAAATAGTACGGACCGTAACATCAACATCATTTTCTCCCCATGTTCCAGGTTCAAAATTCACGGAAATTTCTCCGTACATTGATTCAACAACCCCACCCTTTCCTGATTTCAAAAGGCTCCCCACATGAACATCTAATTGGTGAAAATAAGTTTCTCCATTAATCCCGCCGTAAGTAAGAAAGAAAGATGTATTACCCTGCAGCCGATTCATTTCAACGTAATCTAATACTGGATACGGAGTCTCTAATGGTAATTCATTTTGTATTCCTGATTTTAAAAAGTTTTGTTTCCCATTTTGTATATAAAACAAATTCCATTTCTGATTTTCCCCAGGAACTCGTCCTCTGAGTGTTATCTTTTCTGGTTCGCGAGATGTGTAATCAATATTTTTGTTCCGAATTACATTAAACTCTTGTGCAATAGAGTCATATTCAGCTATGTAATACGGATGCAATTTTCTTTCAACATCTTCAGTTGTATTTTCTCCTTCCTCTCCTCGAACATACACTTTAGGATTACTTATTTTTATTTTTTTCATCCAAGGTTTTCCCAAAATCTCATCATTTAAGTCTTGATTTTTTATATCCTCTAAGGATACCTTATGCTGTAAATCGCTCCGATTATAATCCCATGGTTTCTGCAAAGACCAAATAAACGAAGCTGTAGATTTTTTTTCTGTCCCTTCATTAGTTGCGAACCAATTTCCATCATCGCCTTTTTGGGGCTTCCAATTAGGTGTTGATATTTTTAACTCAAAATCACCACTTGGAATATACCCATTACTCACAATACTCTTATCTACATGAGGTTTTGTTTTAAGAAATTCTTCTTTTGAAATTTGCCAGTATTCTAATTCCTTTGAATCATTTTCAGTTACATCATATAAATATGTACTTAATAATCCATCTTTTTCTGGAATGTATGAATTCAACTCTATAACTGGTGTAAATGTAGTTTCAGGATTTTCATTTGTAGTCGCCGTTAAAGGATTCTTAATTACATTATTATCTATTAAAAATTTACTGTTCCAATCATCAAGGTTCCAATCCCCTACACTAAAATGTAAACTAGAAGCAAGGCCATGGTAAAATTTACAATGCTCGCACATCTTATTTACAGAGTTTTCTATTTCTGAAAAATCGCTGCTTGTAAATGGATAAGTAGTAGATACACTAACATTTGATTTTATAGCCGTTTTTGCTGACATTTTGGGTGCTACATAAAAAGATATCTTTAGAGGATTGCTAATACTAGGAGTTTCAATAGAATCAACTCCATTATCACTATCTAAATCCGACCTTTTAAATAACCCATTTTCATTCCACGCCATTGCCGCCCTAAAAGAAATAGGAGCATCTTTAGCATTATAAAATTTTATGGAATATGTTGAATTTGACAAACCTTCGTTAGAATTATCTGTATATTCATCAGGAAAAAGTAATGGATTTTCAGGTACTTGAGCCATTGAAAATTTCTGTACTTCAAAAGCAGTCACTCCAGTCGTAGCATTATTAGTTACCCAATTTTCTCCATCAAAAATTTGACATGGTTTTTCTTGCAAATTACAATACCCTTCCTCATTAAATAAAGCAATATTCTGTGGATCCAAACGCGTAAATGTATTAGCCAAATTATTATAACCATATTGTGGATACCAATAATCTTCTTTTACCGCTATTTTCAGTCTAATCGCTATTTCCGTGTCACTACCATCATTATCACACCAACAACTGTAATTACCATAAGAGTAGTTATTATGTGAAACCGTAGGAGATACAGAAATTTTTACCATATCTTTATGAACATTATAATCATCGTCTTCATTACATATAAATTTTTTATTTGAAATATTCTCAATTGTATTAGATGGTTTACAATTTAATTCTGGAGATGTATTTTCTAATTCAAAAGTTCCACTATCATAATAAAAGGTTTTCTTTGTTGTGGACCAAAGAGGAACAAGCCTTCCATTAAAATTTTCCCACCATAACTGTAACAATCTACTATTAGGACATTTATCTTTATTATCAACACAATAATGCTCTTTCCAAATCAAATCCCATGTATATATATCATCATCTAATTTTTGTTCCGGATCAGAAAAAGAAGCATGAGCGATATAATCTCTGTTAGATATATTTTGCTGAGAATCTGAAAAAAAATCATCAATAATTTTAGCTGCATCCCCTGAAAAGATTTTTACAGAAACTCCTATACGCAATCCATTATTCCCGTCTTTATCAAAACCAACTATTGAATTCCAAGGTTCCAGTAAAATTTCTGAAATTTCATTTTCACTATTTTCTTCTAAAACGATTCGTTTCCAAAATAGTTTAATATTATATTTTCTGTCTTCCCATGCATAAGTTGGCCATCCACTCAAATCATGTCCATACCCCGCAAGTAGCACAGCCACGGTAACAGGAAATTTTTTCCTGTGCCTGTGAACTCCTATACTATATCTATTTTTTTCAAAATAAATTGGATACTGGGTTCCATTCATAGTCCATTGATACGTTACCTTTTGTTGTTCTTTAGGTAAAGTCACAGATGTCACATCCGCTTCTAACAAATAATCTGGATTTCCATAGTAACGCAAATTCCCCATTTCATCTATACTCGCCTCATCTATAACCAATTCAGCAGGATTTTCCTCGCTATTTGCAAATTCTCTTGGTGCCGGAATAAGTTTATTGGCAAGAACTAATTGAAAATCATGAGATAAAGTTTTTTCTCTTTCTTCTCTTGCTGCTGTAATTTTTAGTGTATATTTCCCCTCTTTTGTACTAACAAAACCTGTTTCGCTCGTTCCATCCCAACTAACAGAGTAAGCGTTTTTCGAAGTTCCAGCTAATAAAAATTGATTTTCCATAAGTTTCTTTACTAATCTTCCCTCGGAATCATAAATTTCAGCACTTACATAAGCCGACTGCCCAGCAATACCAAATTCATAATTAAAATTTGAATTAGTAAAAGAATTTTCTTCGTTAGAATCTCCTGTAGAAAATCCAACATAAAATTCCTTCATTCCTTGATTACTTGTTATAATTTTAAAATCTTCTATTGCTTGATACCAGGATTTTTCACAAAAAACTAATTTAGTTTTATCCTTTTTATTATAAGCATACGCCTGCAGTTGAACTTCGCCGCCGCTAGGATATAAATTTTCTTGCGTTAGTCCATTCCATGAAAATACCGAAAGATATTCTTGAGGAAAAACATATAACATTGGAGAATTCTTTATATTTGTAAAGACGTTCTCTGCTAAAACGGAATTTTTACCACAAAAAATCTTCTGACTGCCGTTTTTAACACTAGAAACATCAATAACAAAAGCCGAATCTGATTCAAATTGAATAAATATTTCTTCATCATCAAGAGCCCATTTTCTAACGGCATTGTAAGCAGGTATTTTAATTTGATCTTCATTTATTGCTAACATATTTACAGAAGTATCTTCTTTAGGAAGAAATTCCAACATATCAAAATTCAAAGATTCTTTTTGGTACTTTAATGAAATAAATGGCAATATCTCATCTATAGATGATTCTGCATTTCCCTTCCAATAAATATTCCATTTCTTTCCATTTTGCCAAACAGAAAGACCTTCTTTTTTTATTATTGGTTCTCCATAGAATGGCGATGTTCTGACGGTACTAAAGAAAATATTTTTTGCGGGAACAAACAAAGAAGAATCATTTGGAGACTTTACCTTCAAGCTAACATTCATTGACCATTGAGAGGTATCACTTCCTTCTAATTTCAAACTAACAGTTCTCTCAGCGGCAGGAATTTGATTTTTAGGAAATTCTACAACTTCTAAACTAGGTAAGTCTGCACTATCATCACCGAAATTTACAGATTCTATACCTTCAACAATTGATACACCCCTTTCATTAACCGCAGTCTCGCAGTTCTCTCCTTGATAATCACATCCACTAACTTTCAAGCGAATTTTATAATCTCCTAATAATCCCTTTGCATTCCAAATCGCTAATGGCTTAGGTTGTTCTGAAATTGTTTTCGTGAGATAGGTAATATTCTCCGAACTACATTCTGATGAATCTATTTTACACCATTCAACAACAAAAGTAGCATTTTTATCATTGCCATTCTTAACAATCGGATTTGGAGTAGTGCCTTCAATTAAAACTTTTCCACCAAAATAATCACCCATACCCTCCTCTGGAAATGTTATTCGAGGATAACGTTTTCCCATGCCAAAGAAATCAACCTTTTCACCATAATTCCCGACACCATCAAAACATCCAAACCGAATAGTCCACAATCCATTAGGCAAATTCTGAATCTTATCCACAATGGAAAATTCAAAAGAATTATCACTATTTTTACTTTTGCTTACAGAATCTTTCCCCACAAAAAACCAATCAGTATTTTGATTTCCAGAAGAAACTCTCGCATAACAGAACAAATCTGTTTTGTTTAGGTCATAATCAGAAACCTGAGAAATGTAACCCTTACTTTTTTTCAATTCTGAAATATTCTCAAAAGCAACATCTCCATTCATTAGTTCTGTAATTACAGGAGCAACTCTATCTACAACCATACCTTGATAAACAAGAGAATCCGTTTTATTTCCTGCATTATCAATTAATTCAACAGAAACATCATAAACGCCATCTTTCAAACGATTTGCAGTTGGTTCAATAAATTCAATATTAATATCTGAAACCATCACTATAGTATCTAGATAATATACCTTGTGAATATTTTGCTTTTCATCATTAAATTTAATCCGAGCAGAAATAATTGTACTATCACGACCAAGTAAAGGTTCTTTCACTCCAAAGGATAATTTTAACGTATCGTTAATTCCTAACATTTCCTTGGCTTTTGAATAATCAAAAATTGGATAATCTTCTCCCATTTTTTTACGAGCAACAAAAAATGTAAAGGATTTTTCTAAAATCTTAGGCGCCGTAGAATCAATCAAAATTTTACTTTCCAACTGAGTAACATTAAAATCATTATCAGGAGCGTTGTTATTCACATTTGTATTTTTCTTTACAATCTCGTCCCATAAAATAAAATCCCCATTATTAACAGAATTAGATAACAATTTTTCATTTTCTTCAGAAGAATACGCATAATCAACAGCTTGAACAATTAAATTAGCAGGTCCTTCAAAATTAGGAATTCCTTCCTGCCAACCAAAATTTATATATTGCTCATTACTTTCTACTAGTTTTTTTACAAGAATTAAGGAATCATTTTCTTGTTGAATAAATACACGTAAAGCTCTAATTGATCTATCAAATACGCTATCATTATTTACAATAGTCCCCCATTTTTCCCAAATATTCTTTCCTGAAATTTCCGTTTTATTCAAAATCAAATCTAAATTTGGAGCATCTCTATCTATATAAATCATGGTTTGCAATTTGGTAGTAATTAATTTATTTTGTGTATCCAAAATACCAACACTCCATTCTAAAATATAATTACCACTTTTTAAACTTTGCGTTTTCCAAAGGTTTTCCACATCAGCAGAAATCTTATAAGTTCCTCGAACCGAATCAACCAATTCATAAGTTCCATTAACTTCTCCTATTTCTTCATTATTACCATCAAAATAAAGCAAAGAAACTTCAACATCTTTGAACTTTGGTACAAAGTCTTGTTTATTGTAATATACATACGGCTTATCAACTCTTGACAACACAGAAAAAGATTTGGGCCAACCCGATTCTAAAAGCGGTGGAGTTGATTCAAACAAATATGTAAATTCACTACTTCCGGATAGTCCCAATTTGTTCACAACATATAAGTGAACCATATTAGGACCCTCTTTTTGAATAGATGATAATAAGTGTTCTTTTCCATCTAATTTTAAATCAAAAATTTCTTTAGGGCGAAATACAAAAAGTCCATCTTTACGAACAGGATTAGTCACTTCCTTTGGCTCGCTCCACTCACTACCACCAATGCGTAATCTTACATACCATAACTTTCCCTCTCGTTCATACGCAATTTGAAAACCCGCATTAAAATCGATTTTTATTTGACGAAGACTATCAGGTTGTAAATCATCTATAATAAACCGATATTCATTAATGTATTTTTTGGCCGTAAAAGGTTTCCATTTCCAATAATTTAGAGCATCAAAAGTTATTGATTTTTTGGGGCTATAATTATAACGAACATCCTTAATTGAAATTATCTTTTCTGCATCAAGCGATCTTATTGCATTTTTTTCGGCAAAACTTGATTCATATAAAACTATTTCTGTATTTTCATTTACTCCCTCTATATCATTTTCTTTTACTGCACAGTTATTTTCATTCATTAGCGATTTAATATCATAAACATCAGATTCACATGTACCATAAAGAATCAAAGGAATTATAGAATCCGACGCATCAACACTATTTCCCTTATTAAAAACAGAAGCTATAGAAATTCTAGGGGCATCAAAAAGCATCTTTTCTAGATCGGAATAATTAAATGTTGTTGAATTTGTCAGTCCATCATAAGTAAATTCTGTTGAATGTTTTATTGCCGCTTCAAGAGAAAGATGTTTAGTATCCTCCAAAGCTTTCATATTTCGAGCTAATTTTGCTGTTTTTCCAGATAAATCAGCAATTAAAACGACATTAGCAGCAAATGCTGTGGATTTACAAATTTCGTCGTATGGAAAAATTAAAACTTTGCAACCCGTTCTTAAACTCATATCTAAATTATTGCGAATCGTTTCTAATTTTCCTACTTCAATAAGAAGATTTCTATAATGATTCAATTGATCATTACCTTCTATATAATCTCCTATATCATACCCAATTCGAGAAAGATTTGCTTTCTTAAAAACAGAAACGTTTAACCCATAGGCACTATACATGGGAACATCAAATACACCCTCATCAAAAAAATTTAATCCATAATTTGATAGATTCTTAGCGCTAACAGAAAGGCCTTTTAGCAAACAAGACCTAGAATTATTCTCCGAAATAGAACATTTAACAACATCACTCAACACATCAGCAATTTCTGGAGAAAAATTTTCCATAAATGCCGAATACAACTCTGATTTGTAGGCTTCTGGAATAAATTCATTCAAAATACGAAGAATTTTTAAAGCAGAACTCGGCAAATCATCCATATTTATTTTAAAACTTCTCAATTCTGACAGCCCTTGAATGTAACTAGACAACTTAGAATCATTTAAAAAATTCCCTAAGGAGTTATATTCTTCAACGAGATTATTAACGATATCCCAGCCTTCTTTTGAAAGACTTCCTTTTAATAATTCATCGGTTAATTGCGAAATACTTTCATTCACATCATTAACATTAATCCCTGCATTGAATAAGACATTGTTCAAGGAATCAAGAAGAACTTGTTTCAATTTATCTTTTGGAATGTGATTTTTCGTTTGTTCAAAAAAATCCTCATAAGTTCGTCGCCCATTTCCTATAGTTGGAAAACCATAAGAATAGACTATACTATAGGATGGATTAGAGTATTTTGTTTGCATTCCTGTCGCATTAAGATATTGAATTTGACCAATATTTTCACCTACATTTGCTGTTGAGGAGGAAATAAGATTTTCATATTTCTTATCATTTTCGCTTGCATCTTGTGCTAAATACCACAAAGCATTAGAATTTATATCGTAATTATTAAAAAATTCTGTTCCAGAAAAAGAACTTGATATATCATACATATTTTGAGCCATTCCAAGAACAGCATTTTGAGCCACAGATATTGCAACATCTTGTACGGCATCAACTCCACCAAACACATAAGCAGAAAGAGTTAATGGAAGTACGGCAGAAAGAGCTTTAATATCAGGCTTTTTAAAAGAGAAATTTTTAGATTTTTGAAATAACGCTTGATCAGCAAAACCAGTTCCTTCATGAGGCGTATCAAAAAATAAAATTTTAGAATAATCTCCAACATAATCTTTTCCTTGAATATATTCACGAGCGATTAAACCACTAACCCCCTCTGTTATTATGATGTAACGAAGTGGTAAAATATCTGCTCTGCTTTTTTTCAAACTTTCTAGCGAACAACTATCTTTACATTGATTTTTCCATTTTAAAAGCAATTCATCAGAACTATTTTGAAACCAATTTTCAAGAGCTTTGGAATATATAGATTCATCATTATGATTTAACAGAATTTTAGATAATTCACTAGCACTTTGTGAAGAAACATCTATTGAATGAGTATAGATATTTCCAATATCATTTGTTATGTGAGTTGCAATATAATCGCTAATGCCCGACTTTTCATACGGATTATTTTTTTTTGTTCCATCAAAAAGAAGAATAAAAAGACTATTTCGATAAGATTCTACACTTGCAAATGAATGAGAAATGAGAAAAAAAACAAATAAGACAAGTATCTTATTCATAGTTTACCAACTGTCCTAATTATTCAAACAGCGAACAGAAAATAATCCATCAAACTTAGGAGGTGAAAATTCCAATCTCGTAAAATGTGTATATCCATCAAATTTTGCAATCCAAGCATTATAATTTCCCAATATATAGGAATCTGGTCGATAATCAAACAACCACCATGTTGCATACATCCCATTTTGTTCAATATCTGAGGATAACGTAGGTAATGCAGAAAAGCCGCATTCATTTTTCCAGTTTAATTCATCCCCTGGATTCAATACTATCCAACCAGTTGATGATTTTAAACGAAATCCAGCCTCCTTTTCCTCTCCTAGATCTTTTATTAAATTCTGCCATTCTTCTTCACTAGGTAAATGCCAACCATTAGGGCAGGCATAATATGCAGCAAGCCAATTATATACCCTCCCTTTTTCTCTACAATTGTCTTCAGGATAATAACAAGTATCTTTTGAAATTCCTTCTTCACCCGTTGATGGGTAAGTTAATACTGAATCTCTCATTTCATACCTTAAATTCTCCGCCATCCACACTTGGTTACCAATGGTTGTGTATTTGTATTCTTGTCCATCGCGCTCATCAACAAATGTTCCACGGACATTTTCTGGGCAAACTTTTGCTGCATCAAACTCTTCACTTGCACTAGAACTATTTTCAGAGCAAGCAATAAAAACAATGGAGATTATACCCACAAGCAAACACTTATTTTTCATTTGAAACCTCCAATAGAGCGAAAAGTAGAAAAATATTTATCGAAATCAAGCATACAACAAAAAGTTTCCATGACCGAGCGCAGAGAGTTTCTTTAAAACTCAAACAACTTATCAGGAAAATCTCTTGAATGTCTTAGTTTTAAAATTTCTGTAAGAATTTTTGTTTCTACACCTTGTGTTGATACATAAACACTCATTGTCTTTAAGTTATTTTCAGCATCATAAGTAAATTCAGTAAGCACAGATTTATCTGATTCTTCAGATTCCATTTTTTCAATTCGCTTTTTCTTGGAATTGTAAAAAAGAGTTCCTTTATCGCCCTTTATAGAATACAAATTCTCTGAAACAAACTTCGGTTCCGCCCATTCTCCTGAATCAAGTGGATTGAAGTTTGCGTAAGACATTGCCTTTAAAGTTTCTCCATTGTAAGGTATTATTTGAAATTCTCGAGTATTCAAATCAATAGTCTTCATTTTATTCCCATTAATAATTATTCTTTGATTTGAAATAGGCATCTTTATCTCGGCGAAAACTTTAGATGTACTTTTTCTTACTAGATAAACCATAACACTTTGTGAACTATGCACAAGAGAAGAAGAAACTGTTGTTTTAATACCCATTTCAACAGAATCCGAGGTAATCGTATTTGTTTTTAATTCCGCTCGAACCTGTTCTAATGTAAGAGCAAAACTTGACGAAACCAAAACTACAAAAAAAAACAAAAATTTACACATAACTAATTCTTTATGCAACGGAGAGAAAAGTAGTATCCATTTACGGTTTCTTCTAATTCA
>Ga0233373_1000101_pt1 | contig 13219 bp, 12 predicted proteins | sample ElkDunMinimDraft_5_FD_180685 | JGI IMG/M metagenome (GOLD analysis project Ga0233373, IMG submission 180685) | Fecal eukaryotic communites from dung pellets of Tule Elk in California, USA - Elk Dung E0 | ecosystem: Host-associated > Mammals > Digestive system > Large intestine > Fecal | place...
GTTCTCGGCGAATAGAAGTGTAGGTTTATTTTGTAACCCTCTAATAGAACATAAGTTTAAGAATAACTTCATCGTATGATATCGTGCTGAAAAGTCTACACCATATACACAAACTAAATCAGCTGACAGCAACTCTCTCCATTTCGCTACAGCTTCTTTGTCATTTACTTTAAAGTTATTTTCTATAATGGCTAATGAAGCAACGTCAACTACAGGTGCTACAGTATAACCATGCTTCAAGTATTGTTGTATAATTGTAAACATCGCTGTCTTCTTTCCATGTCCATACGGAAGGAAGATAGCATATGAGGAAGCTACTTTCGTACCTTTAGCTACCTGTGTTACTAGTTGGTCTAATACCTTTAAAATGGCATTGCAATGTTCATTTTCACCTATTCTTAATTTTAAACTATCCCAGATGTTTTTACGATAATACATAGGAATCTCAAATGGTGATTCTTCTAAACTTTTTGTGTCAACATGATTTGTGTAGTTATAAGTTCCGCATGAACTACATCCATCGATAGTACCTAAACCTGAACACTTCGTACAAATATTCAAAACAGACCCTCCTTTATAACCTCCACTATTCTAGTATTTAACTCAGTATTGTAGTAAGCCAGAGCTTGCTTTAAACTTGTTAGCTCGCTTTGAAAAAGTAAATGTTTACGCACTACATCATCTACGTATACTTCACAATAATCTGGCACAACTATATAGTGAGCTATCTGATAATCCTTATAATTAAGACCTTTAGATTCTAAATACTGTAATAGTAGCTTTACATGGTACTGGTTTTGACGTAACGTGCTAGGTATAGTGAAGCGACCCCGAGAGCCTTTACCCTTCCAAAAATTCTCCTGAGAAGTACCTTCGAGGTATGTAAAGTTCTTTGCTTCTAAAACTAATATAGTTGAACCGTAAACTGACAAATTATCTATTACGGTGTGCTTGTTATTTACTGAAACTTTATAACTCATTAAGTGTAATCCACTATCTCTGCTAAAAATGCTAGATGTTGATAACGACGTTTCTAACTCTTGACCTTTAGAAAAATATTTGCTTAAATCCTTGCCACTGCCCAAAACCTTCGACCACCTTCCTGCTACTTGATAATGGCTAGAAGGATTGCCTAAATATACGATTTAGTTATCGTTATGTCTATGAACTAAAGAGGGTTGTTTATCTTATAAGATAAACAACCCTACTGAATTAACGAGCAGTCATACTGCCGTCGATTACAAACTCCGCTCCTGTTGAATAACTAGACTCATCTGAAGCTAATAAGACAACTAATTGAGATACTTCTTCCGGTTGAGCTACATGAGCAACTGGAATGAAGTTAGTGATTTGAGCAATCTGCTCTTTTGCATCTTCATTCATAAGCATTGAAGTTGCAATAACTTCAGGATGCACAGAGTTAACTTGGATGTTATCTAGAGCTAGTTCCATGAATAACTTCTTGGATACGTAGCTATCCTATTTAAAGACGCTACTGAACTGCAGTTGAGATGATGGACCTACTATAGTTGCTTGATAATAGAAAACCCAAGTCTCTGGTCGGTCGTGGAAACTAACTACTCCCAGATATTTATAGTCCTTTAAGTCCCTCAGACTTTTGGCTCCAGTACGAATTCCAACTATTTTAATTTTTGCATTAGAAGCATTACTTTCGTCGAATGAATAAACTAGTGAACTTCTTCCGTTTCTGTTAACCACTTCTTTCATTTCTGTATAATCAAGTAGTGTAACTTCTTGGTATTCACTTGTGTTTATATCGTGTGTTTTAAACCAAACTGGTTTTGACATATTACACCTCCCCAACAGTTAGTGCTTATTTTTTACCAAATACTCCTGAGCCCATGAACCAACGAATAATATGATTTCCATATTTGGTTAAACGTTCTCCGCCTTGAGGGAATCCTTTTATCTTACTCAAAGCAACAAGAGTCGTAGGCTTTGCATCATAGATAGCTTTAGCTGTTTCGTTGTCAAATAAATGATAACCTTTCGCTTTACTGTCCACAATCTTTGCCAAGTCTCTATTGCGGAAATTTAGAAAGTCTTGATATGTTTTACCTGCCATTTTATTTCTACCCCTTTTTAATAATTTGATTTCTTTTTACTTCTGATTAATTCTGCTACTTTTACAAAACCAATTACAAGCATACCTATGGTCACTGCAGTAGTTACAATATAAGATAAATGTAAAACTGTATCTAACCAAAGGATTTGATAAACTAAAAGATATAATAGTAAAAGACTTTGAGCACACAAAGAAACTAATACTGTAAAAATAAAGAGTTTAAAGGTGGAATCTATTTTCATGAATATTACCTCCTAACTACTTTAAATTATATACAGGTCTAAATGCTTGGTAAAGAGTACCAGTAGTGTCACCCCATAAAGGCATTAGTCCCATACGTCCTGAGAAGTCCTTACCATTTCCTCCTGCGCTTGTTTTATTAGAATACCAAGCTGCCTGCATAGTAAAATGTTGACCTGCTTTGTACCTACTAAATGTAGCGTTTACTTTACTAACATGTTGCTCTATTACTATATCCTTACCTGTATTGTTTTTACCTAGATAAGTAATAACGTGCCCACTACCTCCATTACCATTTACTATATCTCCAGTTTGTAAATAGTCTAACCATGCGGTATCCTTTCTAGAATAAGCGCCAGTTGTATTTACTATGGAGCTTTCTGGCATTGGCTTACCGTTTTTGTCTAATTGGACAGTTTTTGCATTATATGTTTTACCGTTAATCTCTGCAGTTTTTAACTTACTCTTTTGCCACAAACCTGCCTTTATCTGCGCTGTAGTTGGGTTAGGACTTTTCGCTTGAGGCACCATTCCCATGTGCAATCCTACCGAACAGAAAGAAGAGCAGTCCATATAATATCTACCATCTTTTGTTTGGCTCCAACGTTTGCCTTGGTCATAAGGACCACCTGAGATATCGTACATAGCCTGTATCTGTGCTTGTTGTGGTTCTGTAAGTTTTCCAGATAAACCTAATCCATCTAAGAATAACTTAAAGTTACCAGTTGCCGCACCGGCAGGATTGTATGTTTCAGAACTTGTAGAGCGATAGAATATTGCAGGGTTAGAAGGGTCTACTACGGTACCGTCTGTTAAACTTTTTATGCCTGCTTCTAGAGCTGTATTTAAAATTACATAAGCTCCACTAAGTCCCACGTCAATCATATAACCTGCCGCAATACCCTCGATAGCACGAACTACTACTTTCTCTCCTGCTTTATAGTTATCAGAAGTTACTGATTTATCTATATAGAAAATAGTATTTTGCCCTGAACTATTACGATATATTTCTTCATAGTTAGAGTTAATAGCAGATGAACCATAAATCTTATCATATTGAGATTTACTCATACCTAGTACGTCCCACGGTTTCTTTACATAATTAGCGTTAATATGACTTACAATACTTTGGTTGGTTTGTCCAGGAAATAACTTTTGTATTACTGAGTTATCTAACTTTGTAACATTACCTACAGAAGCTGCTCCTAAAGGTTTAGTCACGAATCCTCCATTTGCTAAAGTTAATAATAAAGCTAGTCCTCGAGAATTAGAGCTACTTCCTGCAACCTTCTCAATTGGTATATTTGATTTGTCAAACCACTTTAAAAACTCTTCTGGGAATTTAGCCATGTCTACTATTCTCTCTGGAGTCATTGACTCTATAGTAGTATTATGTAAGTAGTTTCCTTCCTTTACTGTAGCTCCTACATTACTGTAAGGAATCCCAAACATTAAGTACACCATACCTCCTATACCACGATTATGGTATATTCCGTATAAAATGTTTATAGCTCGAGGGTCTACACTTACTCCTGACTTAACTATGCTAGCGGCAACTGCATTGTATTTACCATCTACGAAATTCATGTTATCTACAAAGCTATAGCCGTCGTATTTCTTATCCGAACGAATCTTATTAGCATAACTATTTTGTTGACCAAAGACTTCTATTTGAAAAGGACCATCAGGACCGTCTCCATTTACATCTGTAAACACTCCACTCCCTCCACTGATGTTCCCTACTATGTCTGCTCTAGTAGCGTTCTCCAGTGTAATCTTTTTACCGTTAACTGTTTTACCTAGTAAAGTATTACCTCCAACTTTACCGAATCCTGTAACTGAGGGAGCTACAAAACTTCCTAGCTTTGTTTCATTATAATGAGAACCTGCTATGGCTTCTGGTGTAATATGTGTACTTAGATTATTAAATTCACCTTGATTCAATTTAGTATAAGCTTGTAAGAGTTGATAAGCGTATGATTCCTTGTTGGGTTCTTTAGCATTTTGTAGTAGCCAAAGAAGGTTAAGAGAACCCGAACCTCCTCCTGAACTTCCTACTAAACCTGACTGTATTGCTTCCATAGTATAATCCTCAGATACACTATTCTTTGATGCACCATCTACTCCTAATTCCTCAATCTCTTCCAAACTATAGGCTTCTAATTTGTTGCTTCCTCCCCCACCGTACTCACTACCAAATACAAGTAAATTAATTACGTTCATATTAGACATAGATACTATGGTGAGTATTAACATTAAAATTCCTGCTGAAGATAAAATAAGTATCTTTCTCATAATACCTCCTAGTAAGCGCTAGTCTTTATACTACGAGACCTAAATGCTCTAACTATATCTTTAGGTAAATCTGCTCTTACAATTGCATTAACTGGATGACCATTAAGACTGCTGTTTACAGCAAATGCATGCTTGTATTTACCAGGATATTTATTTATACGTTTAGCCAATCTGTTTAGTTCGGGTGAAGGACAGAGTTCAGATAACAATTTCAAATCATTCTCTTCTGTTCTTCCTACTACATAAACAGCTATATTAGAACGGAATCCTGACATTTCTGGTCTAGCCACAACACTTAAATCGTTTGTTATAAATATTACAGAAGTATTAGATGAACGAGCACGAGCTGTTAAATCAGATATGTATTCCATTAAACCGGAAATACTAATATATTGATTTCCTTCGTCAGCAAATAGCGAAGTGTATCTGTCGTTAGCTTTGTTAAAACCACTAAGTTGTTTAGTGAAAAAGATAACGCTAAAGATTCTTATAATATCTATCCGAGAAATTGTTACTTCATTATCTTTATCGAAATCGAATATTATAGCATCATAATCATACAGAGTTGTAACATCAATAGCGTTAGTGTTTCGTTCCATATTGTGCTCTTGAAGCAAAGCAGAAATACGTTTAGCAGCAATTTCATATAACTTTATTTCTTGCTCATCAACAGTTTGATTTCGGTTTGTACCTAAGAATTCTACAACGCGACCTAATTCCATAGTACGAGATTTATGGTACGTAGATGCATTATCTTCTGATACTCCAACTTCTGTATAGTAACCTCGGATTGCTGCTTTAAGTAGAATATCTAAATCAATTGGATTTCCCTCGTCTGCAGTTAAACCAACCATTAAGGCTAACCAAGAGGCTGTTGTTTGTACAGCTTCTTTCATAGTATAATTTTTGTTTACAGTGTCTAGGATTAATGGATTAATAAACTTAGCATTCTTTCCACTAAAGTTAATTGAGACATAATTGTCCATTAACTCTCCTAATGCTTTTGAAACTGTATTACCTTTTAAATCTAAGTAAACTGCTGTAGTATCATTAGGCATTGACTGTAAACTAAAATGATACGAGAATGCTGTTTTACCACTACCTGCTCCACCTACTATTAATACACTTGAACCTTCATCGGTGCTGTAAGAATCTAGGTAGAACGGACCTTTCTTTATTACATCAGTTCCAAGTAACGTACCTTTAGTGGATACTAAACCTTGAGTCCGATAAGGAATTAAATTAGTTAAACTTTGCTCTGATGTTAATATGTTAGCAGAGCTGATGCCTTGTACGTTAGTAACAGAGGGAGACATGTTCAACAAGTATGTACCCATCTTCTTATTCATTCTTTCAGACTTTAATACTGTGGAACTAATGAAGTTATAAATAGCTTCATAATGTTGGTTAGCTGTTTGGTGATTTGGAAAAGTTATATGGAAAAATAATCTTGATAAGAAATAAACAGCTCCATTACGTTTTATGTTATTTCGCACTTCTGTGTAAGATTCTGATGTATTCTTTGCATTCCTTACATCCTCTACACTAAAGCTTTTTAAGCTAACTCCGTTGTGTTTAAATACTCCGGACTTACGATGGATTTTTCCTAACCCACTAAATAGTTCATCGACCTCAACATACTTCTGTAAAGCTCTGTTGGCTTTAGAAATGAAAGTAGGATGATTGATAGGTATTGTACATCTTTCAGATTCAATGTAAGAGTTAACTATTATTGAGCTATCAATCTTACCTATTTGTTTAGTGATGACAGTTATTAATTCATCAGTGTAATGATAAGGCATTTGCGTTATTTGAATAACTTTAGTAACACCTTTCGATGTAATGTACTTATCCTTTTCTGTTACAATGCTTCCTGCAGATACGTTAAGTAAACCTGCAATTGAGAAGTGTCCTCCAGAAAGCTTTATAATCATATCATCTATCCAACCCATTTTGGCACCTCCGTTAATCTAGAATATTTAATACGGCAGGGTATTCTTGCTTTAACTTTTTCATACACATTCTTAATTGTGTTGTTATAACAAATCTCTTATATGTTCCTATAGCACTAAATAGCCAGTAGTACTTAGTCTCACTCGGGTGTTTCCCCAATGGATTTTTTATTACTGTTTCTACTTGTGCTAAATGTTCTAATTCATCTTTTTTGTGGAACATTCTAATCTGTTTCTCAGTGGCTATTTCTCCCACAATAATTGCAATTAATAAATTGCTTAATGTGTACGGTATACAATGTCCTTCAAATATTTCTCTGTATTCTTCTTTTTGCTGACTTATAATAATCTTGTCTAAGTTAATGAATAACTGTCTATTTATTAACTTGTTGGTTTCTTTATCTATATCATAAGTATAGGAGTACACTACATCACTATTAACCTTATTCATTACTTCTTCAGAAAAGCACTCTTTTGATTGGTAAGAATAAATCTGATACTCTACTTTATTATGAGTTTCCCCTCCACTAATCCACTGTGTTAATTTTTTACTTGCCTGCACCACAGCAAGTACTTTATCTCCTGTGGGTAAGTTTTCAGGCTTGCTTGTATTTCTTTTTGTAAAGATGCTAGATTTCTGTAGCATATTATTTATCTTCCCTTCCTTGCATACTTATCTAAGCATGTTACTAAATTTGGATCTTTTTCTTTCAGTTTCTGTAACACTAGAAGAATGTATGTGAAACAGAAATAATCTGCATAGTTCTCACTAGAATGGCTTAGTGGATAAAGCCCTTTATCATAAAGTCTTTCGAATGGGTATTCGTTATTATAGTATACCTTCTTTTCGTGCGCACTAAGTTTTAATCCTTCTCTATCAACAATATAAGATTCTCTATAATGACCATATTCATGAAGGAAAACTCTTAAGAAGTATAATGTGGGAGATGTCTTTAATTCCAATAACTCGAATATATCGTAAGTGTTTTGTGCTCCAGATGTAGCATAACCTTCTAGTATGTTATATAGAGCTAGGCTAAGGTGTCTACGTATTCCATCCTCTTTTTCTCCTCCCTCTACAAATCGCCCGTAAGAATTTCCGAACTCTACCATTTCCATTACAGTACGGCTGTAGTTTATACTGCAACCTTCAGCATAAATTTCTAGTTTAGTATTGTGGAAAAATCTTTTATCATCCAAAATCTCTAATACAGCTATTGTTAGTTTGTAAGCCTGTTTAACGGATTCCACATTTATAGAGTCTACATCTATCCCTTTTTGTAGCAGTAAGTCCTTTACTGTGTAATGGTCTATATTTTCTTCTTCTTCCTCTATACCAAATAGTAACCTTTTTCTGAGGTTAGCCATCTCTGCTGTCTTGTCGCTCATTTTTACAACTCTCCTATTCTATGTAGTCTTTCGTAATTCCAATTAAATTTACTTAGCTTTAATTGAATAAACTTAATTCAGATACAAACAAGTTCACATATAAAGTAAAACGGTCTGCGTTAACAGACCCTTCTTATTTAAATGGTGAATACTCTAAATTCATGTGTCATGCGCATAATATGTCTACATTAATCTACCTCCGTTTCATTTTAATTAAATAAACTATTTCTTTTGGAATTGAAATAATCCATACTATTAATAAAGTCTTTACTACAATACTAGATGATATTGCTGTTTAGTATAATACTATTTTCCTAGTAAAGTGTTTGCTACTTTGGTAACTAAATCATTATTACGTAAAGCGTGTCTCTTCTTACCTATGAAGTCAGACTCCTTTAAAGTGTATATTGATTTGTCAGAACTTGTGATAGTTAACGTAGGTTCAAGATTTAGATTAAGTGCTGTATCTAAATCCATTGCTGTATATAGCTCCATCGTCTGACCTGTAATAAGTTCGTTTGTTGTTCTACGGCTATCAATAATAATTAATACATCGAGGGAACTAGAAGCAGTTAGAAATTCAAGTGGCTCTCTAGTATTACCTACACACAGTAATAAATCATTTTTCAACAAATCAGATGCTTTAGTTTCTTCACTTAGTAAGAAGAAATGAGAACGATTAATCTCTTGAATTGAAACACTATCTGGTTCCGCTATGTACACTACTTTCGTATATCTATCGAATGAAGTTGTTAAAGCATCTTTGAGTGCTAAGATAAATCTCATTAAATGTGGAATACCATAGTTCTTAATTACAAGAGAAGTTATGTTAGATGGTAACTGGAATACGCTATTATCTCTCATAACGTCTACAATATTTCTAGAAGAAATTTGTGCTTGTACTAACTTGTAAGTCTTTATGAAATCATCCATATCTGAAGCCATTCCAGATAGACTAGCTTCCAGAGATACATTCTTTTCTTCTAACTCTTTTAAATACTTTGTTAGCTCTTCTTCTTTACTTTCTAAATGTTCTTGTGTAGAAAGTATATTTAAGAAAGCAGAAGCTATTAACCTATTTGTTTCTGAACCGCTAGTTGAAGCAGATACTTTACGAGCTTCTTCTTTTAAACCATCTAGTGATACACTATTTGATTTTGGCTTAGCGCTAGTAGATAGAGCTTCCATTTGCTGTTCATCGTTTATCATGATGCTGTTTACTAAGTCACCGTCAATAAAGTCCCACGCTATTAATTTAGTATTAAATAACTTTGAACTTAATTTGTAATCAGCGTCACTATTAACTACTACAGTTATATCTAAATTTAGAGCATTCTTTAAATCCATCAGATGACTTAATGAAATAGAATGCTCAAAGAATACTAGTATTTTAGAACCTACAGGAAGTAGCATTAATGAACTCAAGTCATTAATAATCATACTTTTACGCTTTATGGTTTTATTGCTAATTCTGTAGTTCTTTAAAATGTTCCTAGTTAATAAGGTATACAAAACCATCTCTCCTATCGTAAAAGAATACTTGTTAAATCGGATATAGAATCCATGCTAAACACAGGTTTAGACTTATGAATACTATCCTTTAAATGTTCCTTATTAATTTCATCAGCTGTTTTAAATGAATTGTTCACAATAGGAACTACATGGAAATCAAAGCTATTACACATCTTTATCGAATCTCTTAGCAGAGTTAAAGTATTGGGTATTACTGCTAACACAACTTTATTCCCTCTTAGAGATTTGTACATTGCAGGTAACTCTTCAGGGTCTACCTCACAAAAAGAAATAGTTCTACTAGATGTAACTCCCTTTAATAAGTTAGTTAAGAAAGTAGAACTATATACTTTGTTAAATACTTCAACTCCAATTGTTGGTTTGCCTGTTGCTGTTTCTATAGAGAGACCCTTCAACATTGACAATTCACACCCAACATTTTTGTTAAGTAACTTTAAATCCCTACGTGCTGTTAAGTCAATTACTGCCGAAGTTAGATTTTGTTCTTCAAGCTCTTTAGCACATTTTAGTGCTAATGTGGATTTTCCCGAATACCTAATCCCTGTAATAAATACTACGGTCGTGTCTACAACTGATAAAGATAAATGGTCTTTAAAATCCTTTTCTACTCTCAGTGGTTCTACAATATCTGGTACGTTAATTAAAGTACTTTCTAGTGATTGAGCAGTTTGTAAATCCTCTAGCTTATGAGTAGAACCTTGACCTTTTAATTTATCTGGTACAATAGCTATGTCAGCTTTCTTAGGAGGTATTGTAATTCCCTCACTAGTATGCATAACCTTGTATTTGATTAATTGTTTTGGAGCACTATCTCTTACACTATCAGAAGCTGTAATAGATTTGTAAATGTCTTGGAACTTTAAAGAATCCAATTTTACTATTCTCAACTTAAGGTTTAACTTTTCCATATAAGCTTCAATAGCTTGTAAGTTTTTCTCTAGGTCAGGAGTAGGAGATATCTTTGGGTCTTTATGTACAACGAAAAGTATTTCTTCTGTATTTAAGAAATAAGATTTTCCTGTGTGCATGTAGTTTAAAAACTCTTTAAACTCCTTAGACAAGTCTTGAAAATCTAAGAATAGAAATACATCTACGTGATTGAAGTCATTATTAAACTTCTTTAATTCCTGCTCATCAGTAAGAGTTCGGTATCTATTTAGAACCTGCATACCTGTTGTTCTTGACTCTAAGAAACTTAAGAAATCTTCGTTCTTAGATATAATAGATATTTTCATTTCTTATCACTTTCCTTTTCTTTTTCTTAATAATGAAGCTTTAGTTTCTACTTTAATGTCAGTAGATGGATTGAATCTGCTACGGCTAAATACTTTAACCATCTTACGAATATCGTATTTAACTGTCTTCTTATTTAGATTAGATGTAACGTCAAGCATTTGAATTGTTAGGAACGAACACATTGCTTCAATAGTTTTATCCTTTTCTAACCATTCTAAATTACGAATAGAGGACATATAGAAATAATCTTTTCTCCAATCCTCAATCATTTTAATCATGCTTTCTAAACCATGTATGTTATTCTTCTTTGTTATAAACATTAGATGAATTCCTAGTACTTTAGATTCATCAAAAACTTTTGATTGGTGTGCATCAATTCTAGCTAAAGTAGCTTTTAGTTTATCGTCGCCCACTTTAGTTAGTCTTCGTAAGTGATTGTGATGTATGTCACTTTTTCTCCATTCAGAACGTATGTTATAATTCTTTACTCCTAAATGTAATTGATGTGCTGATTTAAATATCTGGTCAAGCAACTCTGATGTAACCGCTTCAGTTGCATCATTACTGTTTCCTATTTCTATACGTAGGGTTACAAACACATCACCAGAAGTATAGTTCATAAGGTCTACGCCTTCTACTTTACTGTTTCTATCATTATCATTTAATCTAACTCTAAATAGCTTCAATACTTTATTATCAGTATCTGCTTCAAAGTCTTCGTTTAGCTTGTCTCTAACTATTCTCGAGTATAAAAACATACTAATAATAATTCCTAATATAAAACCAACTACTGCGGCAAGTAATCCTAAACCATATTCCTTACCGCCCATGTAACCTAAAATGGTTACTAGGGCAGTAAGACCTATGAAACAGAATACTGCAACTACTTTTTTATTCTGTAAAGAAAAGCCACCACCCGATGATGCGGTAGTAGCTAAATAAACATTCTGTGGATACATAGACCAAAACGGTGTTTCTTCAATTTCAGTCTTCGTATCTACTTGACCTCGAACCTCGTCTTCCATAAATACCTCCCGACTCTTCTAGGTAATCACGCATATGAACTGAGCTGTTTTCCCCAGATGGACTTCTGTAACTTGTACCATCTCCACGCATATCTCGTAGGTGTTTCATTTGCCATGAGCTACCCATTTTTGGTTTACGCTTGTACAAGATTTTAATAAACAACCATCCGAATATAACATCGACAACTACTAATCCTATTGCTAAACCGTAGATGTTTTCATACATAGGATAAGTAATAATTACTAGTAATAAAGATATATTCATTATTACTACTAGAGCTAACATTTTAAATGTAAAGATTAGTGCAGGCATTATATTCTTATTAGTAAATATTAAGTAAATAGAATATAACAATAATCCCACAATTAGCACTGGTATAACCCAACTTAAGAATATAGAGTATAGAGCTAAAGCTATAAGAGCTAAGTCTACAGCCGCAAGTCCGATAATGCCATGCTCACCATATACATTTGTTACTATAGAAGTATCATAGAATAAGAACTGTCTTGATTGACCTAATATAGTAGATGTTAAAATATCAGATGCTGAGAACTCATTAACACTTGGAGTTCGTGGATAAATGTTTTTAGTGATATAACTAATCTCTTTATTAAATTCAAATGTAGCATAAAGAGCAACTAGCTTAATCATCGTTTCATCTGATACTAATCCTTTACTTTCTCCCATCTGCATTATTACATCGTAAGCTTTTCTGTTTACTCGGTTAGCTAACTGTGCACGCTTTTGGGCTCCTGTATCTGGATTGTAATAACCTGCTTGGTCCATAGCATGTGTCCATAATGAATTAGCATAAGTAGAAGGTAAGTCTACAATCTCAGAATCAACCCAACTTTGAAGATTCATTATGTCTCCATAGGGATAGAACTTTTGATTGACTAATGAAACCTCTGCTTCACTTAATCCTCTATGAGCATATTCTTCATCTGAATCTGCTTGAGAAATTAATTCTGCTATTGATGGTTCAGCCGCTAGGAAAGCAAGACTCTTCATATAACTATTAACTACATAAGATGATTTGGTAAAACCATCTGGATATTTAACTACACTTTGTGGTGGGTCATAATACTGTAAGTAAGTATTTATAGTTTTCATAAACCCATTCTGTAGTAAATTGTAAGGCATGTAATAATCGACTACATCATTGTTATTATCCATGTCCTCTTTAAAGGCATCATTCTCTACCACGAAATCTGATTTAGAATGGTCGGAATGATACACTTGAGGTCTACCTGCAACCTCTGTATTAGGGTTAGTTACGCTGTCCTCTGTAGCAATAATTAATGGGTCGAATCTCCAGAAGGAATATAAATCAAGCCTTACCTCTGTCCCTTCTACGAACATCCCGACATTATTGTTTATTGGGAATTTATTAGTTAAATAATTTGTTTCATCACTGTTGTATTGTGTGTTAATTTCTTTAGCTTGACCCGGAGAGAGATTG
>Ga0233373_1000103_pt1 | contig 13111 bp, 9 predicted proteins | sample ElkDunMinimDraft_5_FD_180685 | JGI IMG/M metagenome (GOLD analysis project Ga0233373, IMG submission 180685) | Fecal eukaryotic communites from dung pellets of Tule Elk in California, USA - Elk Dung E0 | ecosystem: Host-associated > Mammals > Digestive system > Large intestine > Fecal | place...
TCACATTGGCACTAGCAATCCCTCTTTGCTGTATTTTTCTTGAAGTTGAAATGGCAAAAAGCAAAAAGGCTCTCACCCGTACTTTTTACATAAGTCTTTTCGTAATTTATCTTCTCGCCCTTGCAGGATTTGTGTATTTCTGTGATAATTCAGTTTCTCTTGTAGGAATTAAGGTGCATCTTGACTACGGTATTGCAGGTATTTTACTTTGTTTCTTCCCCGTAATCACAAAAGAAAAAACAAAACGACTTTCGCTTTTCGCTTTAGGCACATTTATTTATTGTTTGCTTATGCAAGAAAGTCTGCCTTTTGTATGGCTTTCACTTGGTGCAATTCCATTGATTGCCCTTTATAACGGTAGGCTGGGCAGTAAAAAACTTAAATGGTTTTTCTACGCATTTTATCCCATTCACTTTGCAGTGTTGTATATAATCAATATATTTATATAGTAAAAAAGAACGATTCAATCGAATCGTTCTTTTTGTTTTATTTGTTATCTGAAGGGAATCTTTCAAGCAAGGCTTCATACTCTGCATCAGTTATTGCTACGACCGAGCCATGACGTGGATTAAATGCCATACTGAAATCTTCATATTTAACAGGCTTGAAGTTTTCAAAATCCGTTGTCTGTTGCATAAAGTAATGGTCCGTACTGTATTCGTCCATAATCATAACCCAAGTGTCTGTTCCTGTGATGTTATAAATTGAACTACCCTCTACCCCAGTCGGTGCAAGAGAAACCACAACCGGCTCACTTGTATATGGACCCGAAAGATTGTCAGATGTTACATAAGCAATTGTCTGGTCTTCGTCATGTTTAAAGTAAAGATAATATTTTCCGGTTTCTTCGCTATAAGCAATATCACCGTCAATTGTCTGAATACCGGGACGCTCATATAAAAGCTGTGGCTCTGTAAGAGTCTTGAAATCAGTTGTATAAGCATAATACATCTGTGCAACATTTTCTTGATATGTTGAATGTGCCCAATAAACCATATACTGACCTTTGTCAGCATCCCACATAGCTTGTGGTGCCCAAGCACGTGTTGTTTCGGCATATTTACCGCCAAAATCACGAATATCAATAACTGTTTCGTCAGTCCAAGTGATTAAATCCTTTGATTTCCAAGTAACAAGTGCATGATTTGAAACCCAACCCTCTGCAGATTTCATATCAGTCGCAACAATATAGTAATATCCGTCTTCGCCCTTAAAAATATAGGGGTCACGCATACATTGTTTACCCTTTGTCTGTACAATTACGGGCTTATTGTTGTTAAGTGCCGTGAAATTATAACCATCTTCACTTACTGCAAAATGTATTCTTTCTTGCTCGGGGTCATTGCCCACAAAATAACAGAAAAGATATTTTCCGCTTTCACTTTTTTCTGGTCTTGCAAACTCCATAGCATCTTTAACCCCCATAACTGAAAGAGTGATTACGATTGCACATACCGCAACAACGGACAATGCAATTATGATTTTCTTTAAATTTTTATTTTTCATAATATCCCCTTCAACCATATTTTATTGTTTTCAATATACCACATTTCGCCCTTGTAAGTCAATCAAATTTCTATGTTATTGTATTTCTGTTTTCAATGTGCTACAATTAGATTATTGAAAGGGGATATTTTTATGGCAAAAGTTTTAAGTCCTGAAAGAATGGCAAAAAAACAACTTCGCAAAGAAAAAGAACTTAAATATTGGGAAAATCAGAAAGCAAGACCTAAAGGGAAAACATACTTCTGGTATCTTGTGTTAATTATTGCTCTTATTTATGCCGTTGACGAGATTGCATCGCAAATCGGCTCACTTATGCAAACCGAAATTGCCAACGACTTTTTCCAGAGTGAAAGTGCCGTTACACTTCTTAACCTTTTACAAATTGTGGCAATACCCTTCCAAATTATTGGTATTCTTTACCGACCTTTAGCAGACCGTTTCGGAAGAAAAACATTCCTTATTATAAACACCTTTGGAATGTCACTTGCAATGTTTATCATCTTCCTTTCGCAGAATGTATTTATGTACTTCTTTGGTGCCTGCCTTATCATGTTTTTTATTCCTCACGATATGCACGTTGTATATATTATGGAATCATCACCAAACAAAAGCCGTGCAATAACATATTCAGTGGTTAAATTCTTTGCCAATATGGCAGTTATGCTTGTACCTTTTCTTCGTCGTTGGTTAATGGAAACTTCAGGTCAGTGGCGCAGAGTTTACTTTATCCCCGCTATTGTGGGTATTGTAGTTTCACTTATCGCTCTTTTCTGTGCTAGAGAAACTGATGCATTTATTGAATCCCGCATCCGTTACCTCAGTATGACAGAGGAAGAATTAAAAGCAGAGAAGCTGAAAAAGACTGCACAAGATTCTCAAGGTGGCGTTATCGATGCTCTAAAATTCGGTTTCAGCCACAAACAACTTCGTTGGGTATTTATTTGCTTTGCCCTTGCAGGTATCGGCGTTATCGGTAGTATGAACTATCAGGCAATTCTCACTCACGGTTATGCACAGAGCATTTACGGCTCTAGTGCAAAAGAATTCTTGGACCTTGTAAGTATTAAAGAGGTCAGCCAAGCACTCATTTTATACCCAATCGGTATGGCTCTTTCACAGGTAATTATGGGCTTTATCTCTGACAAAAAGGGTAGAAAAACCGCAGCAATCACCGTTGCAGCAAACTGCGTTGTATCCTTTATTATATTCTCATTAGGTGCAAGAATGAATTTCTTAACACCTGAAATTATTGGATTCTTCTGTGGTACATTCGTTGGTAGTTACTACTCAACAAACGATGTACTGATTATGATGGCAAGTGAATCTGCACCAACTAATCTTCGTTCATCTGCCACTGCGGCACAAACTGTTGTTGGCTTTGCAGGATATGCTGTTGGATTCATTACAAATATGATTCTTGCTCTTATCTTTGGTGACAGTGTAATCGGTACAGTTGCCCTTTGTCTTCTTGTTCCAAGTTTTGTTGTTACACTTATTGCCCTTATTAAGAACACCCACGACACAAAAGGTATTGACCTTGATACCGTTACAGGCTGCGAATGGGATTAAAATAACATAATAAAAAAACGGTGCTTCAGCAATTGTTGAAGCACCATAATTTTTATTATATATTACTTTTTGAATACAGATTTTGCCGACCAGATGTTTTCTGCGTATTCATTGATTGCACGGTCTGCCGCAAAACGACCTGCACCTGAAATATTCATAAGTGACATCTTGTTCCAATTATCACGGTCAAGGAAATCCTTTGCAATTCTCTGCTGAGTATTTCTGTAATCTTCAAAATCAGCAAGAACCATATATGGGTCATGGTGAATAATTGTCGATGTAACCTCATGGAACATCTTACCGCCGATTCCGTTATGATTTGCAAAATTGAGAATCTTTTGAATTTCACCGTTTGCATTATAGAAATCCTGTGGCACATAACCACGTTTCTGTAATTGCTGTACTTCCGGAGTTTTCATACCGAAGATATAAATGTTATCCTCACCCACTGCTTCGTAAATCTCAACGTTTGCACCATCCATTGTGCCGAGAGTTACCGCACCGTTAAGCATAAGTTTCATATTACCTGTACCTGAAGCCTCTGTACCTGCAAGTGAAATTTGCTCTGAGATATCTGCTGCAGGCATAAGCTTTTCTGCAAGTGTAACATTATAATCTTCAACATAAACAACTTTGAGTCTACCCTTAACATCTGGGTCGTTGTTGATTACATCTGCAAGTGCACAAATGAAAGAAATAATCTTCTTTGCAACAAAATATCCTGATGCAGCCTTTGCTCCAAAGATGTATGTGTGAGGAATGAAGTCACCATTTGGGTTTTCTTTGATTGCAAGATAATGTGAAAGAATATTGAGCGCATTAAGGTGTTGACGCTTATATTCGTGAAGTCTCTTAACCTGAACGTCAAAAATTGAATCTGGGTCAAGTTTTACACCATTGTGTTTAAGCACATATTTTGCAAATTCTTCTTTGTTTGCACGTTTGATTTTACCAAGTTCATCAAGAACAGCTTTATCATCCTTGTACTTTCTCAAATCAAGAAGCTTATCACCATCTTTTACAAATCCATCACCGATTAAATCTGTAAGGTAATTTGTAAGTTTTGGGTTAGCCTGACAAAGCCAACGTCTGTGAGCAATACCATTTGTAACATTTGTGAATTTATTAGGTGTAACTGCGTAAAAATCAGAGAAAACAGTTTCTTTAAGAATGTCACTATGAAGTGCGGAAACACCATTTACACAGTGCGAACCTGCTACACAAAGGTTTGCCATTCTAACCACACCATTTGAAATGACTGCCATTCTTTCAACCATATCGGCATTGTGAGTGTTTTCCCATACGAATGAACGGAAACGGTTGTCGATTTCTTTTGTAATCTGCCAAAGACGTGGCATAAGGCGTCTGTAAAGGTCTTCAGGCCAGCATTCAAGAGCTTCTTTCATAACTGTATGGTTTGTGTAAGCAACTGTATTTGTAACGATGTTCCAAGCTTCATCCCAACCGTAACCGCACTCGTCAAGCATAATTCTCATAAGCTCGGGAATTGCCATTGTGGGATGAGTATCATTAACGTGAATTGCAACTTTGTCTGCAAAGTTTTCCATTGTGCCGAATTCACGAAGATGATGTTGAACAATATCTTGAATTGATGCAGAAACGAGGAAATACTGCTGACGAAGACGAAGTGATTTTCCTTCAGGATGATTGTCTGCAGGATAAAGCACTTTGCTGATTACCTCTGCCATAGCATTTCTTTCCATAGCTCTCATATAGTCACCCTGATTAAAGAGTGCCATATCAAGACCAGGTGCTTTCGCAGCCCAAAGACGAAGAACAGAAATACCCTTACCGTCTTTACCTGCAACACACATATCATGGGGAATAGCCTGAATTACGGTAGGATTTTCAATTTCAACATGGTGATACTGATTATCCCAAGTGTCACGAACTTCACCCTCAAATTTAATTTCCATTGCCTGCTCTTCATGAGGCACAAGCCATACTTCACCACCGGGCAACCAGAAATCAGGAAGTTCTGTCTGCCAACCGTCAACTAACTTCTGCTTGAAAATACCGTACTCATAAAGAATTGAATAACCCTTGGCAACATAACCCTGAGTTGCAAGACCATCAAGATAGCAAGCTGCAAGACGACCAAGACCGCCATTACCAAGACCTGCATCGGGTTCACAATCATAAATACTGTCAAGTTTAACACCATAATCTTTTAAAACACTTTCAAATGTCTTTGTAAGATTAAGGTTGTAAAGATTATTCTTAAGTGAACGACCCATAAGAAATTCCATGCAGAGATAATATACTCTCTTTGTTCCCTTTTTTGAGCCTTCTTTTGAAAATTCTGCTCTGCCCTGGCTCATCATATCTCTGACAATAAGAGCGATTGCTTTGTAAAACTGTTCGTTTGTAGCTTCTTCAGGATTTACACCGATAAAATGAGAAAGCTTAGATTCAACAAGTTCTTTTGCTTGTTTCTTTGTAAGCAAATAATTCATACAAATCCTCCAAAAAAATTTATAAAAATAGTTAAAAATTAATGTTTGTTTGTATATTTTACACTAAAAACAACTATTTTTCAACTGTAATAACAATATTTTTAAAATATATTTAAAAATTTATGTTTATATAACAGAAAGTCCCGCTTTTTGCGGGACTTTTTTATAATATGTAATTATGCGTTGGGAGAAATTGGACCTGTCTGATAGTTTTCATAACCTGCGTCAATCCAGAGAACAGTGAACTTATTACCATTTCTTACATAATAGTTTCTTCCTGTGCCTGTACCGCTTTCAACAAAACCATTCCATTTGCCCTTACTATCTGTAACAGCCTTAAGACCTGCTTCGATACCATCAGCCATAATCTCATCTTCTGCTTCAATTGTTCCCTTAAGAACACTCTTGTCAGAACCTACTGTATAACCGAACTTAAAGCCTGTAAGCCACCAATGTTTCTGTTCTTCACGTTCAAAGAGCATATTCTTTTTGTTGTAGTCATCAACTGTACGATAATATTCAAAGCTCATTTTCAAAAGATGGTCATTGTCTGCACAGTCATAGAATGTTGTACTTGTATCGTTAGGGTCTTTAGTATAAACACCCATTTCAGCACCTTCAAGAGCACCATACTGACCCTTCCACCACTGAAGTCTCCAAAGAAGACCGTCATAAGCAAAGTCAATCTTGAGAGTTGTATATCTCATATTTGTATATGCCGCTGCAATGTCATACTCATCACCAAAACCAAAATGGCGTTGCCAAGGATTAAGTGTTGAATAATAGATTTTCTGCTCTGCGTCATATTCATAACCCGCCGCATTAAGAACTCCTATAACGTCATCACCCGAAACGTTGCCGAGCACACCCGATGCATCGCCTGATGAGTCGCCTGCAGAATCGTCAGATTCTGAATCTTCGTCATCAACTACAAAGTCACTATCATCACTGTTATCATCACTTGATGCTTGAGTTGTTGTTTCTGGTGCTTGAGTTGTTGTCTCCGGTGCTTGAGTTGTTGTATCAGTCTCGTCATCAAAGAATGCGTTATCGTTATTCTCGTCGTCATCGAAAAGATTATCATCATCTCCAACCGGACCTTCAACATTATCAGGCTTTGTAGGATTTGGGTCTTCATTACCACCGAAACTACAAGCAGCAAAACTGCAAGTAATCATTACAACAGCCATAATCACTGCTAAAATTCTTAATAAATTCGATTTCATATATTTACCTCCACTTTATACGGAATATATTCATAGTAATTATGACATAAACTTAAAACATTGTCAATTATTTCTGCAAATATCGCTCTATTGATTTTTAGTAGCTATTATGGTATTATATAATTTAATAATATACAGTATCGGAGCAGTAAAAAATGAGTCTTGTACGCGACATTTCACTTTATGAATCAGGTCAACAAAAAATCAATTGGGTAAAGGCACATATGCCCGTCCTTCGTAGTATCGAAAAGGATTTTTCAGAAACAAAGCCCTTTAAAAACTTAAAGGTAGCTCTTTCAATTCACCTTGAGGCAAAAACGGCATACCTTTGCACTGTTTTGGCTGCAGGCGGTGCCGAAATGTATGTTACGGGTTCAAATCCACTCTCAACTCAGGACGATGTTGCGGCTGCTCTTGCGCATAACGGACTCAATGTTTTTGCGTGGTATGACGCAACCGCTGAAGAATATATGGAACATCTGCGTGAAGTTATCAAGGTTGGTCCCGATGTTATTATCGACGATGGTGGCGACCTTGTGAATCTCATTCACAACGAATATCCTGAACTTTTGCCTAATGTGCTTGGCGGATGTGAGGAAACAACAACAGGTATTATTCGTCTTGTTTCAATGCACAAAGATGGTGAATTAAAATTCCCGATGATTGCCGTTAACAACGCAAAATGTAAATATCTTTTCGATAACCGTTACGGCACAGGTCAATCTGTTTGGGACGGCATAAACAGAACAACAAATCTTATTGTTGCAGGCAAAACCGTTGTTGTTGCTGGTTATGGTTGGTGTGGTAAGGGCGTCGCAATGCGTGCAAAAGGACTTAACGCACAGGTTATCGTTACAGAAATTGACCCCATTAAAGCTATGGAGGCACGTATGGACGGCTTCGATGTTATGGAAATGACAGAGGCGGCAAAATACGGCGATTTCTTCGTAACCGTAACAGGATGTAAAGATGTTATAACTAAAAAAGCATTTGAAAATATGAAAGACGGTGCAATTTGTTGTAATGCAGGTCACTTCAATGTTGAGATTAATCTTCCCGACCTTGAAAAATTAGCGGTTAAAATTGCTCCACAGAGGAAGAATATTATGGGTTACACTCTCCCCGACGGTAGAACAATTAGTGTTATTGCCGAGGGTAGACTTGTAAACCTTGCCGCAGGTGACGGTCATCCGGCAGAAATTATGGATATGAGTTTTTCAATTCAGGCTCTTTGCGCTGAATATATTGTTAAGAATAAAGGAAATCTTCAAGCATCAGTTATTGATGTGCCTGAAGAAATTGACAGAAAGGTTGCGTTGAGAAAGCTCAACAGTTGGGGCACTAACATTGATGTGCTTACACCTGAACAAGAGAAATATATCAACAGTTGGAACGTTTAAAAATGAGCAACAAATTCAGATATACTAACGAGGAGTGTCCAGTTTGTCATTCAGTTTTCGAAGAGAATGACGACATTGTGGTTTGTCCTCTTTGCGGAACCCCACATCATCGCGATTGTTATAAGAAAAACGGCGAATGTGCACATAATGAGAAGCATCGTGACGGTTATCGATGGGAAAGTTCTAATACCGACCAACCAACCGAAACTCCAGAAGAGTCAAATAAAACCTCACCACTTGAGTTTCCTGTTGATAGCAATGTTAATAATTCACAGAATTCACCATCAACCGTGTTTTTTGGAGTAGGTCAAAATCCATTTAATCTATATCCCAAAAATCTTGATGATAATGTCACAACAGAAGAAGCTGTGGAGTTTATTCAAGCGAGTCCGTTTAAATATCTAAAAAAATTCTTCGCATTAAAAGAAGGCAAAAAAACATTTAACTGGGCAGCATTTTTATTTGCACCATATTGGTTTTTTTACAGAAAACTCCACAAGGTCGGCGCAATCTTTTTAGCCATATTCCTTGTTGTTTCTGCCTTATTCTCTTTCATTCCGTCAGTTGAAAAACTGTCTTATGACCTAGTTGAATGGGAAGAAAAATATTCCGATTCAATAGCAACTCTAACCGAAGAAGAAGCTTATCAAGCCCTTCTTGAACAGAAAGAAATATATCAAAACAACTTTGCAGGGCTTGTCCTCTTGCTTGTGCAGTCAAGTATAACGTTTATACTCAGATTAATTGCAGGTTTTAAAGCAAATAAATGGTATTACGATTATACCGTTGAAAACATACACAAAATCAAGCAAGTTGTAAACGACACTGACTATTTAAGCGATGATGACTTTAGAAAACTTCAATTCTTCAAGTCGGGCGGAATCTCAACAATAAAGGCTCTACTTGCGGGTATGGCATATTCAGCCGCCGCAATGGCAATAAATATGATTTATTTGATGATAAATAAATAAAGAGGAGATTGGTTATGAAAATTACAAAGGCAATTATCCCGGCAGCAGGTTTGGGAACAAGAGTTCTTCCTGCATCAAAAGCAGTTCCAAAGGAAATGCTTAACATTGTTGACAAGCCTGCAATTCAATATCTTGTTGAAGAGGCAGCAAAATCAGGTATTACAGATGTTCTCATTATCACTAACCGCGGTAAGGGTGTTATTGAAGACCATTTTGACCACGCTTATGAACTTGAAGACAAATTGAGCAAAAATCCTGACAAAAAAGAGCTTTATGATTCAGTTCTTGAGTGCTCACAGTTTTGCAATACATATTTCCTTCGTCAGAAAGAAACGGGCGGACTCGGTCACGCAGTGCTTTGTGCAAAGAATTTTGTAGGCAACGAGCCTTTCGCAATTCTTTATGGTGATGACGTATTCATTTCAGAAGGTGCCCCTGTTACAAAACAGCTTATAGATGCTTATGAAAAATACGGCAAAGGTGTTGTCGGTGTTAAAGAAGTTCCAGCAAAGGATGTTTCAAAATACTGCTCACTTGCAGTTGAGCAAATTGAAGAAAAAGTATTTAACTGCACCGATATGATTGAAAAACCCAAGCCTGAAGAAATTATGTCAAACTATTCAATTCTTGGCCGTGTTGTTATGCCTCCTGAAATTTTTGACATTCTTGAAAACACTCCTAAAGGTGCGGGTAACGAGCTTCAGCTTACAGACGCAATGAAAACTCTTGCACAGACAAAGGGTGTTATTGCTCTTGACTATGAGGGAATTCGTTATGATATGGGCAATAAAATGGGTATTATGAAAGCTAACTGCGAAGTTGCCCTCAAGCACCCCGAAATAAGCGAAGACTTCAAAGCATATATCAAAGAATTGGCAAAAACATTATAATTTGATAATACAACAAAAAACAGACTCATTTGGATTTCTCCATTTGAGTCTGTTTTATTATTTTTCGTTTTCAGTTTTACAATTTCAACATTCCACTTTAATTATTCGTGGTTGCGTCTGTTGAAACGTCTTTTTCCACCGTCACGTTTTTTAGGCTCTTCGTCAATTTCGTTTTCAGGAGTAAGTCCCTTAACTTCAATAAGAGCATCACGACGAGAAAGATTAAGTCTGCCTTGGTCGTCAATTTCAAGTACTTTTACAAGCACTGTGTCACCAACATTAACAACATCTTCAACCTTTTCTGTACGTTTAACATCAAGACGGCTGATGTGAACAAGACCTTCTTTACCAGGTGCGATTTCAACAAATGCACCAAAGCTCATAAGTCTTGTAACTACGCCATTGTAAATTGCGCCGATTTCAGGGTCTTTTGCGATAAGTTCAACAATTGAAAGAGCACGTTTTGCATTTTCAAGGTCAATACCTGAAATGAATACACGTCCATCTTCTTCAATATCAATCTTAACTTCGCAATCAGCCTGAATCTTCTGAATAACTTTACCCTGCTTACCGATAACATCACCGATTTTTTCAGGGTCAATCTTTGTTGAGAGCATTTTTGGAGCATACTTTGAAAGTTCTGCTCTAGGCTCAGAAATACAAGGAAGCATAATTTCATCAAGGATATATTCTCTTGCCTTGTGTGTCTTTGCAAATGCTTCTTTAATGATTTCAGCAGTAAGACCGTGTACTTTAAGGTCCATCTGAATTGCTGTGATACCCTTCTTTGTACCTGCAACTTTAAAGTCCATATCGCCGTAGAAGTCTTCAAGACCCTGAATGTCAACCATTGTCATAAAGTCGCCGTAAACACCTTCGTCACCTGTGATAAGACCACAAGAGATACCTGCAACTGGAGCTTTAATCGGAACACCTGCTGCCATAAGAGCAAGAGTTGAACCGCAGATTGAACCCTGTGATGTTGAACCGTTTGAAGAAAGAACTTCTGAAACAACACGGATTGCATATGGGAATTCATCAACTGATGGAATAACTGGAACAAGAGCCTTTTCTGCAAGAGCGCCGTGACCGATTTCACGACGGCCTGGGCCACGTGATGGCTTTGTTTCACCAACTGAGTATGATGGGAAATTATAGTGGTGAATATATCTCTTTTCTGTCTGTTCGTCAAGACCATCAAGCTGCTGAGCATCACCCATAGGTCCGAGTGTTGCGATTGAAAGAACCTGAGTCTGACCACGAGTAAACATACCTGAACCGTGAGCACGAGTAATAAGGTCAATTTCTGCATTAAGAGGACGGATTTCGTCGATTCCACGACCATCAACACGCTTATGCTCGTCTTTAAGCCATGCACGAACTACGTGTTTCTGAACAAGGTACATAATCTCGTCAAGCTTTGCTTCGTTGCCTTCAAATCTTTCGTCAAACTTTTCGTGAACTGCTTCATAAATTGGAAGAAGTGCTTCGTCACGAACAAGTTTATCGTCTGTATCAAGAGCTTTTTTAACGTCTTCTATGCAGAATGCTTCGATTTCTGCCATAATTTCTGGGTCTGGGTCAGAAGATTCATAAGCAAATTTTGGCTTACCAACTTCATCAACAATACCCTGAATGAACTTAACGATTTTCTGGTTTTCTGCGTGACCTGCCATAATTGCGTCAAACATTGTATCGTCGTCGATTTCGTTTGCACCTGCTTCAATCATAGCAACAAGGTCTGCAGTTGATGCAACTGTAAGAACTAAGTCTGTCTTTGCTCTTTCTTCAAGATTTGGGTTGATAACGATTTTACCGTCAACAAGACCAACGTTAACGCCTGAAACTGGACCATCCCAAGGAATATCTGAAATAGCGATTGCTGCTGAAACACCAATCATCGCTGTGATTTCAGGTGAGCAATCAGGGTCAACTGACATTACAGTAGCAACTACTGAACAGTCATTTCTAAGGTCCTTAGGGAAAAGAGGACGAATAGGTCTGTCAATGCAACGTGATGTAAGGATTGCCTTTTCACTTGCTCTGCCTTCTCTTCTCTGGAATGAGCCGGGAATACGACCTACTGAGTACATTTTCTCTTCATAGTCAACTGAAAGAGGGAAGAAATCAACACCTTCTCTTGGCTTTGCAGAAGCTGTAACTGTACAAAGAACTTCTGTTTCGCCGTAACGAGCAAGAATAGCAGCATTAGCAAGTCCTGCCATTTTACCAGTTTCAAGAGTCAATTTTCTGCCTGCGAGTTCGGTTTCCCAAACTTTAAAATTCTTGAAAAACATAATTTTTACCTTCCTTTACTGATTTATTCTTTATTGTATCGGGGCAAAAATCTGTTTAGCAATAAATACAATCTTCAATTTCTTGAAAACTCTATTTATCACTAAAGCTTAGGATTTTACCCCGAAAAATACTTGCTTTAAAAGCATTTTAAGGCAGACTGAGTAATTTCTCTGTCTGCCTTAATTTGTTTTGATTACTTACGAAGACCAAGTCTTGCAACGATTGAACGATATCTTTCGATATCTTTCTTCTGAAGGTATGCGAGAAGATTTCTTCTACGACCAACCATCTTAAGAAGACCGCGACGTGAGTGGTGGTCCTTCTTGTTAACCTTAAGATGCTCTGTAAGGTCATTGATTCTCTTTGTGAGAACTGCAATCTGAACTTCAGGAGAACCTGTGTCACCCTCGTGTGCAGCATATTCAGCCATGATAGCCTGTTTTTCTGCCTGTGTCATTGTCATTTCACCTCATTAAAATAAATTTATGCTCACATGCCCCAGATGAAAGTAGGTGAATTCCCGTTGGGATTACTCAATCACCCGAGTGCACAGAGATAGCCTTGATAGTATAACACAAGACTTTTTAAAAATCAAGTGTTTTTTGTAAGATTATTATTAGTTGCATTTTGCGATTCATTCGTTTTGCACTTAATTTAGCACCGTTCCGCCCTGCTGGGATTCTGAAATATCTGCATAACGACTGAAATATGCCTCATAAACATCTTTAACATAGTTTCCGAGACCGCCCGACATAACGTTTTCAACTGCGATTA
>Ga0233373_1000106_pt1 | contig 12964 bp, 15 predicted proteins | sample ElkDunMinimDraft_5_FD_180685 | JGI IMG/M metagenome (GOLD analysis project Ga0233373, IMG submission 180685) | Fecal eukaryotic communites from dung pellets of Tule Elk in California, USA - Elk Dung E0 | ecosystem: Host-associated > Mammals > Digestive system > Large intestine > Fecal | place...
CAGCACCATAAAATGCACCATTCTCATCAGATGCTGATACAGTAACACCCTCTGAATCCACTTTAAGACAATAGCCCTCAGACTTGATTTTATCGTCCTTTTTAAACTTAATTGCACCATTGTTTGCATCTTTTTTTGTCTTAAGAAAATCCGAAAGGAATTTTCCTGCTTTAATAAATTCAGGTACACAAAGAACCGCAGTTTCGTTTGTTACCGTATATGTACCATCAAGCACATCATATTTCTGTGGTTTTGGAATTATACTGTACTTCGGTTGCTTCATCTCATTTCCTCCAATACCTTGAGGCAAAAATCAGGAACATCGGATATGAGCGCATCACAGCCCCAATTAGTCAATCTAATAATATCTTCTTTTTCGTTGACTGTCCACGGATTAACCGCAATATTATTAGAATGCAAGTCATTGATTTCATTTTCACTTATAAGAAAGTACTCTGGATGAGCCGCATCGGCATTAAGCTGCATACAATATTTCGCAACACCAAAACTCATAATTTCTTTACCCAAATCATCTTCTTCATAAAGAAGACCTGTTTTAAGTGATTTATCAATTTCTTTTACCTGACGAATACACTCAGGGTCAAAACAGGAAATAATTGTGTTCTTTTCAATACCGAATTTATGAACCTCTTCAACAACCTTTTTCACGAGGTCGTTTTCCTTTAATGGTGGTTTGATTTCAATATTGATAAGTTTCATATTTTTTGTAATCTCTAAAAGTTCTGCAAGTGTGGGTAAAGTTACTCCTGCAAAATCCTTAGAAAAATAAGAACCGAAGTCCAATTGACGTAACTGAGCGAGAGTCATTTCATCAATAGAACCCTTACCGTTTGATGTTGCATCAACAGTATAGTTATGACAAATGACGATTTCGCCGTCCTTACACAAATGAACGTCGGTTTCAAATCCATCTGAATTAAATTCGATTGCTTTTTTAAAGCTTGGTAATGTATTTTGAGGCGCTACTTTATTTGCACCCCTGTGAGCCAATACAAGTGGCATAAGCTCCAACTCCTTGGATTGATACTTGTAAAAACTAAGAAGTCAAATTTTTACAAATATATATTACAAGAAAAATCTTAATTTGTAAAGAGTTGTTTGTTTTTTAACAAAGATTCAAATATTTCTACAAGTTTAAACTTCAACTTATACTTTTCTGTATTTTCTACTATCTCTGTTTCTTCTTCTGTAAGAAATTCTGACATATCACATTCACCACTTGCGGCAGGTAAGCACATTGGTGGGAACATTACACACCACCAATTTTGACCCTTACCCTCACCTATTATAACTTTTACTGCCGTATAATAACCCGCAGGTAAGGTAACTGAATTTTCATAGGTACGGGTTTTAAAATACTCTTTCTGTACTGTGATTTTCACGTCATAATCAAAACCTTCACTTTTGATGACTTGTAAGGCGACTTGCCTTAATTGATTAATATATGGCTGAATTTTTTCTTCTGCTTCGTGAGCATTAACCGAGCCGTCAAAAATTTCTTCACCCGCAGTGAGCACTGCATCACGGACTTTTAATTTTAGTTGTTGGTCCATATCACTGTCAGAATTAGCAATCACGTGCATACGTAGCATTTTATCTCTTATACTGTCGCATTGCTTGGAAAATGCAGTGATATTTAAAGTACAACAAATAATAATTGCAATAAGTATTGAGGCTTCTATACGGACTATTGTTTTTTTCATAAAATCACTCCTGACGAGTGAAGTATTACCATATAAAACCAATTTTAAACATAAAAAAACGGACGATTAATTAATCGCCCTCATTTTCCAAAAAGTTGCCCCACAAAGTCGGTTGCGGTGAATACTAACCTGCATGTTAAGCAGGTGGGTGCTCTCCGTTCATATCTGTGCTCCCTTCGTCCGTCAAATGACGGGAGGTCTGCTCCCAATGAATCGAGTACAAGCTCCCTTTAATAGTGTGTTGGGTTAATATCGTCCGCAGTTATCGGGCTTCGCAGGGTGAAAATATTATTGTTTTTTTAGTTCGAATTATTCCTCATCATCAAAGGCAAAAATTTCTGACAATCTCTCTTCAAAAATCTTGCCGATTTCGTTGAATTCGTCATCATCTTCAATAGGCTCTAAATATGTTTCGCCGTCTTCTTCGGCAACTTTAAGAATTATAAGTTCACCGTCATCATCAAGAATTTCTTCTGCATCATCATAAACAGGAAGAAGTGCAACATATTTTGCCTTATCTGTTTCAATACGGTCAAGCTCTTCAAAAACGTGCTCAACACCATTTTCGTCAACAACTGACACAAGGTCAGGATTAAATTCTTCACTCATTTTTGTTACTCCTTTTATTTAACATTAATTATAAAACATATACGCCTGATTCAAGTACAACTATTTCTTTACCACAAGAGCGCAGATATTTATAAACCGGCTCATCAAAAATACGGAAATCGTTAACTGAATAATCACGAAGGCTGATAGTTCTCACCTTATTTGAACCTGCGTTACAAATATATAAATCATCATCATATTTTGAAATAGAAACAGGATTTTGAAATGAGGTTGACTCTTCAGAGCCTATGCGCATACTAAATTTTTTATGTGAAATTGAATAGGATACAACGCAGTTTTTACCGGGTACAACACTCCAAATTTGTCTTCCGTCTGCCGCCACACCGCAAATATCACCATCATGATACTGCAAATCGCCCGACCAAAGCATTTCACCCTCAGGTGAGAAAATTCCAGTTTCACCACTTGGGTAAACAACAACCACCTGCTTTGTGGGTAATATGTCTGCGTCACAAGAAACGTAATCACCCAACTGCTCTGCTATTTTTTTATAACCTGCACCATATTTACTAAGAAGGTAAACACTTTTTGTAACAGGTGTTTTCTGCATTCTTTTTATATCATATCCATAAAAATTAACCTTGACCGAGCCATTTTCGAGCACAGTCTTTTTTGTATAAATGATACCGTTCGAGAATGCGATGACATCAAAAACCGAATCAATAATTTTCTGCATTAAAATTCACCGCTATATATAAAATTTAGATTATAATTGCTTTAGCTTTATTATTGTACTATGTTTTCCTCAAACGGTCAATATGATAAAATCAACAAATTTGTAATAATTTGTTTTGACACCCTTGATTTTTAGAGGGACAATTCTCATTTGTACAATGTATTTGTTTTTCTCCGTTCGCATACATTATTTCTTCCATTATTACATTACCGCATATATTTGTACAATATTGCTCATATGTTTTCTTAATCTCGCACATAAAATCACCTCATTTTATTTATATGTATTGAAGAATAAAATAAGCAGAATTTTAATAAAAATAAATATGTCCATTTTCTGTGAGGTGTTTTTATGTCTGCGAAAGTTTTTCTTGGTTGTATTTTTGTTTTTTACATCATTGTTATAATTATTTCTTATATAAAATCAAAACGCTTTTTCACGGTTTCGCTATTGAGTGCATTGCAAGGCATATGCTCATTGTTTGCGGTAAATTTAATTGGTCAGTATATAGCAGTACACATTCCTGTTAATGCGTGGACACTTGGTATTTCGTCAATTGGCGGAGTTTCAGGGGTTATAATGATGGTTTTGTGTGATGGATTCATTTAATTGCAAAACTCAAAGTAATTATCCATAATAAAATTCGTTAAAAAGTTCTTTACTGTTAGCAAAATTCGTGTTAATATTACATTATAAAAGCACATTATATTAGGGGTTTTATAATGGAAATATTTTCAGTTATAATTGAAGTAATTGGTGTTATTGCATTTTCAGTTTCAGGTGCAATGGTTGCAATTAGAAGAAAAACCGACCTTTTCGGTGTTATGCTTCTTGCAATTTTAACCGCTATGGGTGGCGGACTTTTGCGTGATACAATTTTCAGTTTTTCACCACCCGCCATTTTCCAGCTTAAATGGTATCTTTTGGTCAGCTTCATTGTGTCATTGATTGTTTTTCTTATTGCACGAAAATACAGTAAAACTTATCTTGAGAATGAAACAAAAATTGAGCAAATAAACGATATATTTGACGCTTTGGGGCTTGGAATTTTTGCAGTTATGGGTACCAAAGTTGCTTTGGAACATGGATTTAGTGAGGATGCAGTAATCACAATTTCTTGCGGTGTAATTACTTGTATTGGTGGCGGTATTATTCGTGATGTGCTTACAAAGTCAATCCCCTTTGTACTTGTAAAACGTATTTATGCCATTGCTGCCATTTTGGGTTCAAGTGTTTATTACATAATGTATTTATTAGAAATTAATGACGGAATTGCAATAGTTGCGGGTGTTCTTATAACTTTTATTGCCCGATTACTTGCTATGATTTTCAAGTGGAATATGCCAAAGGCAATAGAATAAAAATTACGTTCAATATGATTAAAAGAGGTTGTGTACACAACCTCTTTTTGTTTATGTCGGTGTCAACTCCCCACCCTACCTTATTCTAACATTTTGATTATTTCTTGAAATTCAGGTTTGGATTTGAATTCGTTGGATAATGGATAATGTTCGGTCATTACAATTTTCATAAATTGAGATAAATTAGTTTCACGGTAAATTGGTCCGAAATTGTAATGTCTCATTACTTTTTCTGAAATGTCGGGATTTTCATCGAGTTCCTTTGCATATTCAGCAGTAATTTTAAGATACTCTAAAGCATTTTCATCATCACCGATTTGATGATACAAATAACCCATATGACCGTAGTTATAAAGTCTATTTACGCAATTTTTACCATAATTTCCATCATCAAATATTAAATTAATTAACCCTTGTATATGCTTAAGAATCTCAAGTCTCTTTTCAGGTTTATAATTATAGCTGTACCCAAATAATGTATCTTGCAATATAAACAACAATTCTTCAAGAGCATTTCTATGCGTTGTATTATAAATTTCTGTATCAAATGCCAAACTCATTAGCATTAATTCTTTAGTATCACTAATTGAAGGCAAAGTACTTACTATTTCTTCTGCGTGATTAAGATATTCTTTATATACACGGTATTTCCCTTCTTCGTTCGGAACACAATGATATAACGTCAACAAATGAGAAATCATAATTACTTTTGAGCGTATTCTTATATTATCATCAGTACAATGATTCTGTATCTTTTCATAAATTGACGCAATCTCTTTTGAAATATCTTTATATTTACCTTGTTCAAAACCCTTAACTTCATACAAAAGTTCCATATATCGAATTAAAATGGGAAAATCACCAGGAAATTCTTTAACAGCTTTTTGATATGTTTGATATGTCAATGATAAATCCTTTAATTTCATTGTGTCATACAATTCAAAATATTCATTAATTTTCTGTTCTTTTTGTGCTTTGTCAACGCCCAATAAATCGTCAATAGTTACATTAAAGAATGATGCAATAGTAGGAAGAGTTGTTATATCAGGGTAAGTCTCTCCCCTTTCCCATTTACTGATTGTTTGAAAAGAAACACCTAAAAAATCTGCAAGAGTTTCTTGGGTTAATTCTTTTTCTTTTCTCAATCTTTTAAGATTTTCACCAAAATAAATAGTCATAAAAATCACCTTAAAATTTTCTTGTAGCTACAAACTAATAATAACTTGAATTGTTAGCATATTCAATAACATTTTAGTTGAACACAATTCACTTGTAAAGGGAATTATTCTATTGAACTAGACATTATATCGGGCGATTCGTGAATCGCCCCTACATAGTCAATTGTTTGATTTTAATATTTACAAATTTAATGGGAAATATATAATGAGGTGCAAACATGAGTAATATTATGAAATTTTTGGCGGGGCTGTCTATTGGTGCTGTTAATGTAACCTTGGGTGCAGGAGGCGGAATGCTTACAGTTCCTTTGTATAAAAAAATGGGAATGAGTCAAAAAGAGTCGCAAATCAATGCGGTGGCTACAATTCTCCCCATAACGATTATCAGTGCAGTAATTTATATAATTAACAAAAGTGTTACAATTTCAGATACTTATATTTATTTAATTCCTGGGCTTTTAGGCAGTATGGTTGGCACATTTGTGATTAAAAAAACTTCAAATAAAATTCTCACAATTGTTTTTGCACTATTTATGATTTGGGCGGGATTGAGGCTGTTTTTCAAATGAATTATATAATTCCTGTTCTTGCCGGTTTTCTGTCGGGTTTAATCGGTGCTATGGGCTTCGGCGGTGGCGGAGTGCTAATTATTTACCTTGCAGTATTTATGGATACACCTCAGCTGAAAGCACAGGGAATAAATCTTGTTTTCTTTATTCCATGTGCCATTCTTGCAACGATTATATATTCTGTCAAAAAGCAGATTGATTATAAATCAATTATTCCCGTAACTTTGGGCGGAATTTGCGGTGCAATCGCTTCAAGTATTTTTCTTAATAACATTCCCACAGATTATCTTTCAAAAATCTTCGCTGTATTCTTGATTTTTATGGGTGTTTCTTCTATTTTAAGATTGAAGAAAAAGAAATAATATGATAAAATCGATTTATCCAAATATTAGGTGGGATGTATTTTATGAAAATCTTGAAAAGAATTTTATTAGGCATTGGAATTTCTGTGTTATCATTAGCAATCATTGCAGGAATTGCCTTTGCAGTTATTAAAGTACCAACTTTAACAATTGATTTTTCGCAACAAAGTGACCTTACAGGCAGAGCTGCGGGCTTCCTTTACGGATTGGCAGAAGACGATGTGCCAACCGCAGAAATTACCGAGAGTATTGGTATAAATACTCTGGCTACAAAGCCTGCGGGTGGACTTCAGCACCCCATTGGTGATGTTAATCAGATTGCAGAAACTTTCACAAATGCTGGTGGCGAATATCTTTTAATTTATACTCAGGATATGTACGACACATGGTATTATCAGCTTGACAGTCTTGAACTTTACAATGAAAGAGTTCGCAAAACTGTTACTGAAATGGAAAATTCTGAGTACAAAGACAAGTTAGTTTATTGTATTTATAATGAAATGGACAACGGCGAATGGTTTGGCAATCATTGGGAAGAGGCTAATAGATATAAATTTTATGACGCATGGCTTTCTACATATAATGTGGTTAAAGAAATCAACCCTGATGCAAAAATTGCGGGACCCGGTCATTGTGGATACAACTATGATTGGAACAAGGAATTTTTAACATATTGCCAAAAGAATAACTGTCTCCCCGATATGTTTGTTTGGCACGAGCTTGCAGGTGAGCCTAATTATTCAATTTATTGGATGGAATACCGTTTTAATGAATTCAATGAAATGTGTGACGAATTAGGCATTGAAAGAATGCCAATCTGTATTTCAGAATATGGACTTATGCAGACTAACGGTATTCCCGGTGAATCAGTAAAATGGATTTCTCGTCTTGAAGCAGACGACATTTATGGTTGTGTTGCTTACTGGCGACTTGCAAACAACCTTGCAGAAACTGTTGCTGACGATGTTACTCCTAACTCAAACTATTGGGTTTACAAGTTCTATGCTGATATGAGAGGTAAAGAGCTTGAAGTTACTGAATGGGATATGTTCCACAGTAATATTGGCAACTGGCTTAAGGGTAAATACCCTCTTTTCAACAAGGGCTTTATCGGTATGGCATCATTTGATGAGACTGAAAATAAGTTCTATGTACTTGCAGGTGGTAGTGCAGAAGACAGTAAAATAAAAATAAAAAACATTGATGAGAAGTACTTTAAGAATGGTGACAAGGTTACAGTTAAAGTAACTTATGTTGACTTTAAAGGACTTGGCGGTGCGGTTTACTCCCCTGAAGAGTGTATGACAGAGGTTGTAAATGTTTCGGGTAATGCTATTAAATTCACTCTCCCCTGTGAAGCCGAAAGTCAGGCATATTTCATTGAAATTACACCTTATGACAATGAAGAAGAAAGTGTGAATAAGAACAGAACTATTCGTTATGAGGCAGAAGACGCTCAATTTTCTGGTGATGCATTTGTGCCTGAATGGATTTCTTATGCAAGTTCAAAGGGATTAGTAGTTAAGAATATCAACAAGTCTAATTCTATAAAATTTACCATTGAGGCACCAAAAGCAGGTACTTACGCTCTTGATTTTGTATATGCAAACGGTGCAGTTGAACAAGGTAGAATTTCTGCTGATGTGCAAGTTTCAATAAACGGTGAAGAAAAGCAAAACGTGAAATTCCCGTCAACAATTAAAGATGAGTATATGGAGTGCGTTACAATCCTTGCTGACCTAAAAAAGGGTAAAAACACCATTGAAATAAAAATTGAAAATGATGCTGTATTAACAATGGATTTTATTGATATTTCAGAATTTGATGACAGTAATCCAGAAATCTATTTTGCACCATTAAAATCAAGAAATGCTGATGAAAATGAGAATGCTTGGTCGGTAATCGTTAAAAATGACGGATATTATAAATTATCATACACTAATGATGATTTGCCTGATGCTGTAAATGGTGAAACTTATAAGTGGGAAATTAAATATCTTCATCGTGGATATAACAAAACTGTACTTGATAATAATTTAAGTTTAGTAAAAATTGAAGCATATGAAACAGCACCTTTCTTAATAATAACCCCTGCTGATATGAAAATCTTCAATGGTGCTACGCTTGAAGATGATGCAAACACAAGGAGTGGTAAGAGAATCGGTTGGATTGCATCTGATAAAGGTAGCTACGCTATATTTAATGTAAATGTAGAAAAAGCGGGTTATTACAACTTTACTATTGAATACTCAAACAATGAAGAAGGCGGATTCCACGCATATAATGTTGACCTTATTGAACGATATATCACTTTCACTGTAAATGGTGAAAATCGAGGAAATCATTTCTTCCGTAACACTTACAGTTGGGAAACTTACAAGACCAAGACTGTTGTGCTCTATCTTGAAGCTGGCGACAATGAAATCAAGCTTTCAAATGATGGTTCATACAGTTTTAACAATAATGTAACCTATGCACCAAATATTGGTGATATAGTGGTTAATTCATTCTAAAAAAACTATTGTAAAATAGTGACAAATTATCAACAAAAAGAGATGCTTTACGGCATCTTTTTTTGTTATTCCGCCAAAAATTTTATTTATTATTTCATTTGCTATTGATAATACTAATTTTATAATGTATAATTAATGCAATAATTTACAATGGGTAAATTTGTTATTTATTTATAATTAAAAATGTGTTTTGGAGGCTAAAACAATGAAAGTACAGTTTACAGAAACCGTATTGAGAGATGCCAACCAGTCACTTATTGCTACAAGAATGCCCTTTTCAGATTTTGAACCAATTCTTGAAAAGCTTAACAGTGCGGGTTATTATTCTCTTGAATGCTGGGGCGGTGCAACTTTTGACTCATGCCTTCGTTATCTCAACGAAGACCCATGGGAAAGACTTCGCCGTATCAACGAAAAGTGCCCTGACACAAAGCTTCAAATGCTTCTTCGTGGTCAAAATCTTTTAGGTTATAAGCACTATCCAGACGACGTTGTAAGAATGTTCATTAAAAAGAGCATTGAAAATGGTATTGATGTTATCAGAATTTTTGATGCACTTAATGATGTTCGCAACATTCAGGTAGCAGTTGATGAAACAATCAAAAATGGTGCAATCGCTTCGGGTGCTATTTCTTATACAACAAGTCCCGTTCATACTCTTAAAAACTATGTGGCTCTTTGCAAAGAAATGAAAGAAATGGGTTGTTCTACAATCTGTATTAAAGATATGGCAGGTGTTATGACTCCTGTTGAGGCAAAAGACCTTGTTGGCGCAATCAAAGATGCAATGCCAGAAATGCCAGTTATTCTTCACACTCACTGCACTACCGGTATGGCTTATATGACAATCCTTAAAGCAGTTGAGGCAGGTTGCGATATTATTGATACCGCAACATCTTGTTTCTCAGGCGGTACTGCTCAGCCTGCAACAGAAACATTATACGATGCTTTAACTGGTCTCGGCTACGAAACAGGTCTCAACAGAGACACATTAAAAGAAGTTAATGACCATTTCAAGCCACTTCGTGATGAGTATCTTTCATCAGGTCTCTTAAAACCAAAAGCACTTGTAACAGATACTGACGCATTGACATATAAGGTTCCCGGCGGAATGCTTTCAAATATGATGGCAAACCTTGAAGATATGAATGCTCTTGACAGAATGGAAGAAGCTCTTCTTGAAATTCCTCAAGTTCGTAAAGATATGGGTTATCCCCCACTTGTTACTCCTCTTAGCCAGATGGTTGGTAACCAAGCAGTTACAAACGTACTCGTAGGCGAAAGATACAAGAACATCTCAAAAGAAATCAAGGCATATATCAAGGGTGAATATGGTAAAGCCCCTGGTGAAGTAGATGCTGACCTTCAAAAGAAAGTTCTTGGTGATGAAGAACCCGTAAAATGCCGTTTTGCTGACACTCTTGAACCGATGTTTGAAAAGACAAAGGAAGAACTCGGCAATCTTGCTAAATCTGACGAAGATGTACTTTCTTATATTGCCTTCCCTGCTCAAGCTGAAAAGTTCCTTAATGACCGTGCAGAGAAAGAAAAGAACACATATAAGTTTTCAATTAAAAAGATTGATTAAGGAGTGACCGAATATGTTAGAAGCTCTTAATCTTTCACCAATCGAATGTGTGATTTATCTTGTCTTTTTAGTTTTGTTTTTAGTAATAATTGCAAAGCTTTCAAACCTTTCACACTCTGTTGATGAACACACTGAAACTTTTGAAGAGGTTGTTGCAGAAATAGCTCCTGAAATTAAAATTGGTGCCGCAAAAAAAGCACCTGTAACAACAACAGTTGCACCTACCCCTGCACCTGTCATCCATGGTAATAATGTTGAACTCTACAAGGTTGATGAACAGAGTGCTGCAACAATTATGGCAATCGTTAGTCACGAAACTGGTATTCCACTAGAAAGACTTCAGTTCAAATCAATCAGACTTGATGATTCTCTTGAACTTTACAAGACAGACTATAAATCAGCCGCATCAATAATGGCTATTGTAAGCCATCAGACAGGCATTCCACTTGACAGACTTGTGTTCAAGTCAATAAAACTTTGTGATACTCCCGAACTTTACAATACTGATGAAGAAACAGCGGCTAAAGTTATGGCTATCACAAGCAAAGAATCCGGAATACCACTTGACAGACTTGTTTTCAAATCAATTAAACTTATTGAGAAATAAAGGAGATATTTAAAATGAAATATGTAGTTACATTAAATGGCAATGATTATGAAGTTGAAGTAAACGAACTTAACGAAGCAGTTGTTACTGCAGTTGTTCCATCAGCAGCACCCGTTGTAGTTGTTGCTCCCGTTGCACCTGTTGCAGCGCCTGCTGCGACCACTGTTGATGCTACTCCTGCTCCTGCAACACCTGCTGCTCCAGTTGCAGTTGGTGACGGCACAAAAGTTACTGCTCCAATGCCAGGGACAGTTCTTTCAATCAATGCAACAGCAGGTCAGGCAGTAAACGAGGGTGATGTGCTCTTCATTCTTGAAGCTATGAAGATGGAAAACGAAATTGTTGCTCCTTGCTCAGGTACTATCAAACAAGTTATCGCAACAAAAGGTTCATCAGTTGCAACTGATGAAGTTCTCGCAGTTATTGGCTAATCAAAACACATAAAACATATAAGTCCCTACTGATTTTCAGTAGGGACTTTTTATATGTTAACGGGAATTTGATTTTTAATTACTATACTTTGAGGAGTTACTTCGCATTGATATGCTAATATTTGTACACCATTCTCACTAGCATCTTTTAGGGCATAAGCAAATTCAGGATGTGTTATTCGATTTGGTTCAAACCATTTCACGTTATCCATCTGTACTACAAACAACACATATGCTTTATAGCCGTTTAAAACAGCTTTTTGGAGCTCTTTTAAATGTTTAACACCTCGTTGTGTTGGTGCATCTGGAAAACGCACTATCCCGTCATTTTCAAGGGTTACACCCTTAACCTCAACAAATATTTTCTCAGTTATAGTTTCAACATAAATATCAAAACGTGAATTTCCGTATTTACATTCGGGCTTAATAAAAGTTATATCATCAAACAGTTCAAATAAGAACTCTATTGCAACATCATTCACAATCTGACTATCCATATTTATTAACCTATCACCTTTTTGCACGGCAATCAAATCATATTGAGTTTTGCGATTGGGATTATCTGCCTTTTGAAGATACACTGTTGCACCTTCAATTAGTAATTCTTTACATCTGCCCGTATTTTTTACATGGCAGATTTTTTCTTTGCCGTTAATAATTACGTTTGCTATAAAACGATTAGGGCGGTTAACAAACTCCCCATTTACAATGTTATTATAATTCATAATTCACCAATAAAAAAGCGGTGATAGTTACCTACCACCGCCGTATTAAAAATCAAATTATTTTGTTGCTTTTCTTGCTTCAATTTCAGCAACCATTTGTGCCTGTTTCTTTTCTGTAATTGTGTAGAAGAACATTGGCACTGCACAAGCAAACATACTAATAACACCTGAAAGAATAAGCATATTCCAGAGTGTCTGTGCGCCTTCTGCTGAAATGTAACCTGTTTCAGCATTGATACCTGCAGCTGCAAAAGAAATAACACCGATAAAAGCACCAACAGCCATACCAATTTTGTTGATAAGTGTCTGCATTGCAAAACAGATACCTTCACCACGTTCACCTGTTTTCCATTCAAGATAGTCAACAGTATCGCCAATCATAGCATAAGTGATGATATTGTTAACACCCTGTGGAATACCAAGAAGAATAAGTGCAATTGCTGCAATAACAAGTTTCCATGTTGCATCGTAGCCTACAAAATACATAACAGCCATTACGACACCACCAAAGAGATGAACAAAAATGTAAGCCCATTTCTTTGTGAATTTCTTTGACATCCACGGAACAAGAAGTGATGCTACAAGACCACCGGGAACAAC
>Ga0233373_1000107_pt1 | contig 12930 bp, 14 predicted proteins | sample ElkDunMinimDraft_5_FD_180685 | JGI IMG/M metagenome (GOLD analysis project Ga0233373, IMG submission 180685) | Fecal eukaryotic communites from dung pellets of Tule Elk in California, USA - Elk Dung E0 | ecosystem: Host-associated > Mammals > Digestive system > Large intestine > Fecal | place...
ATTATAGCCTTTTTGTTCCATGTAATCGTATATCGTAAGCCTCTTACCACAAAGGGCAGTCAATTCAAACCAATGATGTTTGTGTCAGTGGCAATTATTCTCGGTGGTTTTGGTTTTATTTCACCTGAAGAATATTTTGCGGGTACATCAATTTATCATATGCTCGGTTTGGGCTTTGGAATGGTGCTTATTTATTCATATTTCTATGCCCACATAAACGTGCGTAACGACTATTCCCTCATTAAAAAAATTACAAAAATAATGGTGGTGACAGGTCTTTTTGCTTCGTTTATGGTGATTGCTCATTATGTTGTGAATATAAATCAGGTGCTTGATATTAAGAGTACACTTTATATGCAGTGGCGAAACAACTGTTCAACAATATTAATGATTACAATTCCCTTTGCGTTCTTAATGGCTAACAAAAAGTCGTATGCAACAATTTTTGGTTTTGTGTTCTTTTTCGCGATTTTGCTTACGGGCTCGCGTGGGGGAATGGTTTTCGGTGCGGTTGAGCTTGTCATGTGTATTGTTATGTATATGCTCTATGACCGTCGTAGAAGACTCGCTTATGCAATTATCTGTGTGTGCATTTTGTTCGGGTTCCTTGCATTTGCCCCGCAGGTTACAGAATTTTTAGGCTACACAATTGACCGACTATTCAAAGCGGTTAACGGATTTTTGATGGGCGAGAGCACAGAAATTCGTGCAATTCACTATGCCCGCGGACTTAACGATTTCTTTAATCACCCCATTTTTGGTACGGGATTGGGCTATATGGGTAACCGTGACGTGCACCCGTCAAAAGAATTTGCACTTTGCTGGTATCACTGTGAGCCCATTCAGATTGCTGCAAGCTTCGGTTCATTGGGAATAATCGCATTTGTGTATCAATTTATCCGCAGAAATATGCTTATGTGGAAAAAGGCCACGCTTTTTAATATGACAATTTTCTTGTCATATATAAGTCTTGAAATGATGTCTCTTGTAAACCCTGGAATTCTCTGTCCACTACCTTATTTAATGCTTGTCACATTGTTTATGGTAATTGTTGAAAAATGTGATGACGGCGAATTTCAAGAGAAAATGCAAATTAGATAATTATGTTTTGAAAGATTAAAAAAAGGCTTGACATTCAAGTCTTTTTTTGATAAAATTCATATTTGCTATGGATAATTTTGTTTAAATCCATATCCTTCCTCCCAAGGAGAGTTTGGGGGGCAAAGTCCACAAGGAGGTGTAAAAGAATGTCAAAATACGAGACAGTTATGGTTTTCTCACTTAAGAATGGTGAAGAAGCTGCAAAAGAGCTTGTAGAAAAGTTCAAGGCTCTTGTTGAGTCAAACGGCACTCTTGAAAGCGTTGATGAGTGGGGCAAGAGAAGACTTGCATACCTTATCAACTACGAGGCTGAGGGTTATTATGTTCTCTATAATTATGAGGCAAATCCTGAGTTCCCATCAGAGCTTGACCGTATTGCAAAGATTACTGACGGTGTTCTCCGCACATTAATCGTTAAGAAGTAATCGGAGGTAGAAAAAATGATTAATACTGTAGTTTTAATGGGCAGATTAACTTTTGACCCCGAACTTCGCACAACACCATCAGGTGTTTCAGTTGTTCGTTTTCAGGTTGCTGTTGACAGAAACTATCAGAAGGCAGGCGAAGAAAGAAAGGCTGACTTCATTGATGTTACTGCATGGCGCCAGACAGCTGATTTCGTTTCACGTTATTTCCACAAGGGTTCTATGATTGCTATTGAAGGCTCACTTCAGACAGACAATTTCACAGACAAAGACGGAAATAAGAGAAAGTCAGTTCAGGTTGTTGCGAACAATGTTTCATTCTGTGGTAGCAAAAACGAGAGCGGTAACAATACCTATGGTGCACCAAGACAAGATTCAGCTCCCGCTGTTTCATATCAGAGTGCAGATGCAGGTAGCTTCTCAGTTTTACCAGATGATAACCAGGGATTCCCATTCGGTTCAGATGATGATGAAGGACTCCCATTCTAAGATTTAACCTTAATAGGAGGAAACTATAATGGCATACGATAAGAATGCAAGACCTAACAGAAAAGGTCGCAAAAAGGTTTGCGCATTTTGTGTAGAAAAAGTTGAGTCAATCGACTACAAAGATACAGCAAAACTCCGTCGTTACACATCAGAAAGAGCAAAGATTCTTCCTCGCCGTGTAACAGGTACTTGTGCATATCACCAGAGAGAGCTTACAACAGCTATCAAGAGAGCTCGTCAGATTGCTCTTATGCCTTACACAAACGACTAATTTTAAACAGTCACTTAGACCACCCAAACGGGTGGTCTTTTTTATATCAATATTCTTTCGCACAGTTTATCTGCATTTTCTTTGGCTTCATCCTCATTTGAAAATCCGCTTCTTATGTTGTTATACTTGAATCTGCAATCACGTCCCTCATAAACTGACAACACCGCATTTTCAATAATGTGATTTTCTATTGAGAGTAACGTCTTTATTTTGTCATCGAATAAAACACCTTCATCATTCACAAATCTTGCAGAGGTTATTCTTTCGGTAGGCTCAAATGGTAATTTGTGATTATCGTCAGTTAAAATAATGTTTAAATCCGCGGTAGGTAGGGTCAAAATTTGTGGGATATCGGTAGAAAAATAAGCAGGACTCATCATAAGCGGAATTTTCTTTTTCATTGCATAATCTTTCACCACTCCTAAAAACACTGAGCCCACAAAACCACATTTATCATTGAATTCAAATGTATGTTTCATACTGCTAAACAAAGTGTCATAGTGCGTGTGAATACCTAAAGGGGTTATTGAGCTTAACATTCTAATAATGCCTTTGCCCATCGTATCAGTATTTTTAAGAAAACGTGAGCAAAAACGGTTTATGTAATTTATGAGCTTTTCGTCATTAAGAGGAATTTGACTGTGCAGTTTTTCACGCACTCTAGAGGCTTTTTTCAGTTGTTCACAAGCATTTTTATAGCAATTATTCTCCTTTGATTTGAGATTTAGAATTTGACGTGTCATTTCACGTGTATAGTTTTTTTCACCGACAATTTGAATGGATTTTTCCCATACTCCAGGTAAAATTGGAGAAATTCGATTATATTCACCGTCGGACAAAATATATGTATTTATGTTTTCTATGTAAATTCCATCAGCGCCATCGTCATAAAAAGGGTTAAAAAGTGTAATATTAAATCCGCGGAGATTATTTGTGAGTCGTTCAAAAAATACTGCTCGTTCAAAATCATCACCGTTGGTGATTAGAAATACTCTTGAGTCAGGGTCTTTTTTGTAAATTGTATTAAAAGCACTCATATATCCGTTACGGCAAAGAATACTCCCAAAATACTTTTTCATAATATCACCTCATATTTATATTATTCGGTGCTTTTAATTTTGTTAATTTGTTGACATTTAGTTGTAGGTGATATATAATATTCGCGATAAAAATTTATAGGAGTGTATTAAATTATGCCATTAGTAAATGCAAAAGAAATGCTTACAAAAGCAAAAGCAGGTCATTACGCAGTAGGTCAGTTCAATATCAATAACCTTGAGTGGACTAAATCAATTCTTCTCACTGCACAAGAGATGAATTCTCCTGTTATTCTTGGTGTATCTGAGGGTGCAGGCAAATATATGTGTGGCTACAAAACAGTTGTAGGTATGGTTGAAGGTATGCTTGAAGAACTTAACATTACAGTTCCGGTTGCTCTCCACCTTGACCATGGTTCATACGAAGGTGCAAAGGCTTGTATCGCAGCAGGCTTTAGCTCAATTATGTTCGACGGTTCTCATTATCCAATCGATGAAAATATCGAAAAGACAAAAGAATTAGTTGCAATTTGTGAAGAAAAAGGACTTTCAATTGAAGCAGAAGTTGGTTCAATTGGTGGCGAAGAAGACGGTGTTGTTGGTGCAGGCGAATGTGCTGACCCTAACGAATGCAAGATGATTGCTGACCTTGGTGTTACAATGCTTGCAGCAGGTATCGGTAATATTCACGGTAAATATCCAGAAAACTGGGCAGGTCTTTCATTTGAAACACTTGCAGCAGTTCAGGAAAAGACAGGCACAATGCCTCTCGTTCTTCACGGTGGTACAGGTATCCCTGCTGATATGATTCAAAAGGCGATTTCTCTTGGTGTTTCAAAAATCAACGTTAACACAGAATGCCAGCTTGCATTCCAGGAAGCAACAAGAAAATACATCGAAGAAGGTAAGGACCTTGTAGGCAAGGGCTTTGACCCAAGAAAGCTTTTAGCTCCTGGTTGTGAAGCAATCAAGGCAACTGTTAGAGAAAAGATTGAACTCTTCGGTTCAGCTAACAAAGCATAATTCGGTTCTTTTCCGTTATGCTTCCTCACTTTCGCCTCGCAGTATCTATATACGGCTTCGGCTCTGTGAGATTGCCTAACAAAAAAATAACACAAATTATAATAGATGATTATATGCCGCGTGTCTTTTGACTCGCGGTATTTTTTATTGTGGGGGTTGCTACTAATTTGTTTTTTTGTTAAAATATTCTCATCAAACAATCGAGGTGCTTTTATGCCAAATCCAACAATAAAAATATATGACATTTATTCATACATAAAAGAATTTTCTGCAACTGTCATTTCTTGTGAAGAAAAAGATGGTGCATATCTTGTTGTGCTTGACCAAACTGCTTTTGCCCCCGAGGGTGGCGGTCAGGGTGCGGATACAGGAAAAATCGAAGACGCAAATGTTCTTGATGTTCAGATTGTTGATAATGTAGTTTATCACAAGACTGACAAACCATTACAGGTCGGGGCAAAAGTGCTCTGTGAAATTGATTGGGATACTCGCTTTTTGCGTATGCAAAACCATTCCGCCGAGCATCTTGTATCGGGCATTATTCATAATCTTTTCGGATACAACAACGTTGGTTTCCATTTAAACGATAGTCTAGTAACTCTTGATTGCGACGGACCTCTCAGTGAAGAAGATATAAGAAAAATCGAATTAGAGGCAAATAAGGCAATTTATGCCAATAAAAAAATCAATATTCTGTTTCCATTAGCCGAAGAGTTGGCAAATTACGATTATCGCAGTAAACTCGATATAACTGAAAATGTGCGTCTTGTTGAGATTGAAGATTATGATTTGTGCGCTTGTTGTGCACCACACGTGGAAAGCACGGGCGAAATTGGTGTTATCAAAATTCTTAACTTTATTCCATATAAAAAGGGTACAAGAATGGAAATGGTTGCGGGTCTTTTAGCATTTAAAGATTATTGCAATATTCATAATTCAACTAAAGCGATAATGAATTTGCTATCTGCAAAGAGGACTGAAACAGTTGAAACAGTCGAAAGAGTTTATAATGAATTGAATTCTGCAAAATACGAAAACAAAAAGCTTTCAGCCGAATTAGCTCTTTTGCAGATGGAAAAGCATCAAATACCTGACGGAATTTGTGTGTTTGTAAAAAATGCATCTTATGACGAATTACGTAATTGTTCCAACACTCTTATCGACGATTTCACATGTTGCTATGCATTTTCAAACACTGATGGTGAAAATTACATTTACACCGTAGCAAGTAAAGAAAATAATGTGCGTGAAAAAGTGCAAGAACTCAATATAGCCTTCAATGGTAAAGGTGGGGGACGGGACTTTTATGCACAGGGTAAAATTATAGTAAGTTCAAAAGAAGAAATTTTAAATTATTTCGGTGATTAATTTGACAGATAAGCAAAAACGTTTTGAAGATTTGGCTTCCCGTTCAAATGAGCGGGGCTACCCCGTATATTCTGATTTTCTCGGAATTTCTGAAATATCAGAACTTTTTTGTTGTCACTTTCCAGTGAGTGTCGCTCTATGGGGCGGATATGACGGTGCAGAGAGAAATATTGCCTGCTTCGGTGACCGAGAATATTTTAGTGATAACAATGATTATCCAATCAAGTGTATAATGATTTCACCCGTCAATCAAAAATTTGCCGATGAGCTCACACACCGTGATTTTTTGGGCTCACTTATGGGACTTGGTATTCGCCGTGAGGTGCTTGGGGATATAATTATCAGTGAAAACTGCGGATATTTATTCTGTCTTGACACAATTGCCAATTTTATTCTTGAAAATCTCACTCAGGTAAGACACACAAGTGTCGAGTGCAAAATAACCGACCAAATTCCGCAAAATGCATTACCGCAACCTAAAAACAAAGAAATAATTGTATCTTCAGAGCGACTTGACGTAATTGTTTCTGCGGTTTACAATTTGTCACGGAGTAAAGTTTTACCCTATTTTGAGCATGAGAGAGTTTTTATAAACGGAAAGGTTGAAACAAAACCATCGGCGGTTATCGATGTTGATGATAAAATTTCAGTTAGAGGATTCGGTCGCTTTGTTTATAAGGGAGTATTACGTCACACTAAAAAAGATAGATTAGTGATTAGCGTGGAGGTGTTCTAATATGATTAAAATGGAACAAAGACTTCGTGATGTGCGAAAAGATAAAACTGCAAATTTTTGGCTTCAAAGCTATTCTTCTGTGCCTGAAATAAATAGAATATTGCGACTTATAGAGCCGTTTAAATTCAGTACTCTTGAAAAAATTGCACCCAAAAGTTTAAAAGGTTTCGCAAAGGATTTGGTAAGGTTTTTTAACGGTGAAGATAATGCTATACCCGTTACAGACAGTCGCAGTATTCTTCTTTGGGACGAAAATGATATTCCATTTTATGATGGTGAGAGAAAATCTTATATTGTTCCGTTTCTGTTAGAAAATAAAAATGCTCCTGCGGTGGTAATAGCACCTGGAGGAGCATATCTCAATGTATGTATGAAGCACGAGGGTGTGGATATTGCTAAAAAATTCAATGAACTTGGTTTTCATGCTTTTATTGTTTGTTATCGTACATCACCCTGTCGTTATCCTTGCCCTCAACTCGATTTTATAAGAGCAATTCAGACAGTTCGTAATAATGCGGATAAATGGAATGTAATTGAAAACCAAATTATTGCTATGGGATTTTCTGCAGGTGGTCATCTTGCTACAAGCATTAGTGGTATGCACGATGAATTGAGAGAAATGACAGGGGATTTGTCCCATATTGACGGAAAGCCAAATGCAGTAATCGGTGGGTATCCTATGATTGATTTGAAATGTAAGGACTTTGGAATTACTTGCGATAAAATCTTCCTTGGTAAAGATTATAGTGAGGAGTTGTCCCATAAATTGAGTGTCCAAAATCTTATTGATGAGAACTATCCACCAATGTTCTTATTCTCAATGAAATATGACCCAATAGTCCCTGCCGAAACAAATTGTCTTGTTGCAGAGAAGGTTATGAATGAAAAAGGTGTGCCCAATGAGGTGCATATTTATCGTGGAAATGTTCATGGGTTTGCACTTGCTGAAGGACTTGAAGCAGGTCAATGGGTACAGCAGTCAATAGAGTTTCTTAAGAAGAATAATGTGATATAAAATAAGACCACTTGACTTTTAATCAAGTGGTCTGTTTGTTTAATTTCTTTTTTTGCTGAGCACGTTTACTGCTCCAACAACTGATGGCGAGAGTATAATGTTTATTGCGAGTTCAAAAATGAAATTCATACCCACAAGACCAACAACCATATAGGTTAAGGTGTTTTCAAAACCAAGGCCAGTGCCCCATTCTTTAATGGTATCAAAGAAGAAAAGTCTACAGCCTATAAGGAAAACTCCCGTGTTTGTAATAGGTACAAGAATGGCTGAAACAACAACTGCAAAATATGTGTTGATTTTTTTCAGTAATTCAAAAGCAATTCCACCTACAAAACCAGCAAGAGCACCTTTAACAATTACCGTAATAACAGTGCCTATGGGACTAATGGGTAGAAAAGCAGCCGCATCTCCTGAAAGGAGAACCACAACGCCGAATATGAAACCCAGCCATGTACTGACATATTTTCCGCCAAGTGCCGCACCAATAACAATGGGAATAAGCACAAGTGAAACTGAGAATGTGCCTAATTTGATTGATGCACCAATCAACTGAAAAACTACAACAATAGCAGTGAGAATACCCGCAGTTGTCAGTTTGACCGTTTTGTTACGGTCGATTTTTTTGTTTGACATTTATATTCCTCCTTGCTGCTGCTCCAAACGGATGCAACGCAAAATAATAACGAAATATGTATTTAATTGTTCTTTTCGTAAATTGCTTTAAGACCTTTTAAAATAAGATGACGGTCATAAATTATTTCTCTTTTGCAAACGGGTGTAATGAATGAAGATAAACCGCCCGTAGCAATAATTGAAGCGGGTTCACCAAGTTCTTCTGCAAATCGGTCAAGCATTCCGTCAAGCATTGCAGCGGTACCAAGTACTACACCACTTTGCATACTTTCAACGGTGTTAGTGCCACAAGCCTTTTTGGGTGGCTCAAGGCTGATTGTAGGTAAAAGTGAACTGGTGTCCGTAAGTGCTTTAAGTGAAATTTGAAGTCCGGGGGCAATCATACAACCCCTGAAACCACGATTTTTATCAACTACGCAGATTTTTGTAGCTGTTCCAAGGTCAACAATGAAAGCGGGAAGGGGATATTCTGCAACAACTCCGACTGCACCTGCTGCCAAATCTGCACCAAGTTGAGCGGGATTATCAATTAAAATATTGAGCCCTGTTTTAACACCCGGTGACAAAATTAACGCATCTTTACCCGTGAGTTTTTTTATTGCGGTTGTAACTGATTCTGTGATTTCGGGTACAACCGAAGAAATTACAACACCGCTAATCTGACTGAATTCAATTTTATGCATTACAAAAATATTAGTGAAATCCATCGCATACTGGTCGTCAGTTCTTTGTCTTTCGGTTGCGAGTCTTACATTTACTGTCAATTCGTCACCATCAAAGAGACCAATGTTGATATTGGTATTTCCTATATCCATTGTAAGAAGCATATTATCACCTCACAAAATTGATGAAAATATTATACTGCAAAACTGTTTGATTATCAAGGGGCATTGTGATACAATTATTTAGTGAAAGCGGGTGAAACAATGTTTTGTAACTTGTGTCCAAGAAAATGTAATGCAGAAAGAACTGAATATACTGGAAACGGATTCTGCAAAATGCCTTTAAATCCCGTATTAGCAAGGGCGGATGTTCATAATTGGGAAGAACCCTTTATCAGCGGAGAACGGGGGACGGGTGCAATCTTTTTTTCGGGTTGTTCATTAAAATGTTGCTTTTGTCAAAATTTCCCTATAAGTCACAACAATCAGGGCGAAACAATCACAACTGACCGTTTGGTTGAAATAATTAAAGAACTTGAAGAAAAACAAGTACATACAATTGATTTCGTCAACCCCACTCATTTTTCTCACGTTATCATAGATGCATTGAAAAGATATAAACCGAAAATTCCCGTGGTTTATAATAGCTCGGGGTACGACAGTGTTGAAACATTAAAGGTTTTTGAGGGGCTTGTTGATGTTTATTTGCCCGACCTTAAATATTTCAGTGGCGACAAATCTCAAAAATATGCAAAATGCCCTGACTATTTTGAAAAGGCAAGTGAAGCAATTCTCGAAATGTATCGTCAAAAACCAAAGACCATTATCAAAGACGGCATCATACAACAAGGGGTTATTATTCGTCATCTTATTCTACCCGGCAATGTACAAGAGAGTAAAAGCATACTTTTATGGGTTAAAGAGAATCTGCCCGATGATATTTACATAAGCCTTATGAGTCAATACACTCCATATGGTGAAATTGAAAATATCAAAGAACTCAATCGCCGACTAACAACGGCGGAGTATAATAAAGTGATTGATTATTTCTTTGAAATAGGTTTGAAAAATGGTTTTATGCAGGAAAAAACCTCGTCACAGACAAAATATATTCCAAATTTTGACGGCACAGGTGTAAAATAATATTGCAATACATAATAATTGGTGATAAAATATTAAATCATAAATAAATGAAAGAAGGCTTTTGAAATGAAAGGATTTTTAAAAGAATTTAAAGACTTTGCAATGCGCGGCAACGTAATTGACCTTGCAGTCGGTGTTATCATCGGTGGCGCATTCCAGAAAATTGTTACATCAGTTGTAAATGACCTCGTTATGCCACTTATCGGCCTTATCACAAAGGGTAGCGATTTTGCATCAAAATTCCTTGCTCTTGACGGCGGTACATATGCAACAGTTGAAGAAGCTAAAGAAGCTGGTGCTGCAGTTCTTACATATGGTAATTTCATTGCAGTAACAATCGACTTCATCATTATGGCATTTGTAATTTTCCTTCTTGTTAAGGGACTCAACAAACTCACTTCTCTCGGCAAGAAAAAAGAAGTTGTTGAAGAACCTGCTCCAACAACAAAGGTTTGCCCATATTGCAAGAGCGAAATTGCTATTGATGCAACAAAGTGTGCACACTGCACATCTGATGTTGAATAATTATGTTTAAAATCGGTTTTATCGGTTGCGGTAATATGGCAAGCGCCATAATCAGTGGGGCAGTAACATCACAATTTGTTGACGGAACTGATATTTGTGTTTTTGATGTTGATAATGCCAAATCAGATGAGCTTAACAAAAAATACAATGTTCAGATTTGTAAGTCCTGTGAAGAAGTAGCAGAAAAATGTGAGTACATTGTTCTTGCTGTTAAACCGCAGATTTTTCCCGCAGTTTTACCCAGTATTAAAGAAAAACTCAATTCAAACTCGGTTGTGGTTTCAATTGGTGCGGGTAAAACTCTTGAATATATCGGCTCGTTTTTAAGTGATAATACAGCCATTATAAGAGTAATGCCCAATATAAATGCAAAAGTTGGCGCATCGATGAGCGGTGTGTGTAAAAATGATTTTGCAGACGAAAAAGCATTGGATTTTGTAAAAGGGCTTTGCCGTTCATTTGGTGAAGTTACAACTTTGCCCGAAAGTCAGTTTCCACTTTTCGGTGTTATTGCGGGGTGCTCACCCGCATATTCCTTTATGTTCATTGATTCAATGGCACGTGAGGCCGTTAAAAACGGAATGAAAAAGGACGAGGCACTGAAAATTTGTGCACAGGCAGTGCTCGGCAGTGCTAAAATGATTCTTGAAGATGGCGACAATAATCCTTGGGCGCTTATTAATAGTGTTTGCTCACCCGGAGGCACAACAATTGAAGGTGTTGCAACACTTCAAAGTGAAGGCTTTGATACAGCGGTTATGGATGCGGTTAAAGCATCACTCGAAAAAGATAAGAAGTTATAATAAAAACTCCGTTACGCAAACCGTAACGGAGTAATTTTTTATTCAAATAATTCAGTTGATAAATATCTGTCGCCTGTGTCAGGAAGAATAACAACAATATTTTTACCCGCATTTTCTTCGCATTTTGCTAATAGCAGAGCCGCGTGAAGTGCTGCACCTGATGAAATTCCCACAAGAACACCTTCGCGCTTTGCAAAGTCACGTGACGCGTTATATGCCTCATCACCCGTAACGGTGATGATTTCGTCAATTATTTCGGTGTTAAGAATTTCGGGCACAAAACCTGCACCAATGCCTTGTAAGGGGTGTGAACCTGCTTTCCCGCATGAGAGTACGGGGGAGTCTGCGGGTTCAACTGCTACTATTTTTATATTTGGATTTTGCGATTTAAGAAATTCGCCCGTGCCAGTGATTGTGCCGCCCGTGCCGACACCTGCAACAAGAATATCAATTTTTCCGTCGGTATCCGCCCAAATTTCAGGACCCGTTGTTTTTCGGTGTGCTTCGGGGTTTGCAGGGTTTGTAAATTGACCTGCAATAATACTATCGGGAATTTCACGGCTGAGTTCTTCGGCTTTTTGGATTGCACCCGCCATTCCCTTGCTACCATCAGTAAGTACCAATTCTGCGCCATATGCAGAAATGAGCTTTCTGCGTTCAATAGACATTGTTTCGGGCATCGTAATAATAAGTCTGTACCCTTTTGTCGCCACCACTGAGGCAAGACCTATACCCGTATTTCCGCTTGTGGGTTCAATAATTACAGAGCCTTTTTTGAGCAAACCCTTTTCTTCGGCATCTTCAATCATCTGAAGTGCGGCACGGTCTTTAATACTACCCGCAGGATTAAAACACTCAAGCTTTGCAAAAACTTTTGAACTTAATTCAAGGACTTTTTCAGTATTTGAAAGTTCTAAAAGGGGTGTGTTACCTATTAACTGTGATATATTACTATAAACATTCATTGTCATTACCTCCGTAACGGAATGTATTTATTATATAATAATACAAAAAAGTTTGCAATAATATACAAAATAAAACAGCCTGTAAGTTTTTACCTTACAGGCTGAAAATATGTAGTTTTTAATTATTTAGCCTTTTTCTTAGAATTCATCATAGCAAGGCCAAGACCCATAATTACTGCGAATACAATAAGGTAGAAGAGAACTGGGCAAGAGAAACCTGCACCTGCTTCTTTAGCTGTAATATAAGGGATATAACCATGTGAGTAAATTGCAGCGATTACCATGAATGCTGAACCGATAATTCCCAATGTGGGAAGGACAAATCTCTTAACAGGTGAAAGACCTTTTTCTTTTCTCATGAACTGAATGAACATTGGAATGTAAAGTCCATAGATTGTGATGATTGGAAGCTCTGATGAGTCAAAGCTGAACTTACCGAACCAAGGAGTTGCAGTAAGGTTTGCACCATAGAAGTAAACAAGCCATGCACTAACGATTACAAGACCAACGATACATGAGTTTGAAGGCATACCTGATGCTGGGTCAATCTGTTTCATAAGGTCAACTCTAGGACCCATGTTACGAACTGAAAGTGAGTACATACCACGAATACAACCGATAAGAAGACCATTAAGTGTACCAAGACAAGAAACTGCAACGAAGAGATTAAGAATGTTACCAAGAACATTACCGAAAACTGTTGTGAAAGCAGAAGTTGTGCCGTCTGTCATAAG
>Ga0233373_1000109_pt1 | contig 12811 bp, 13 predicted proteins | sample ElkDunMinimDraft_5_FD_180685 | JGI IMG/M metagenome (GOLD analysis project Ga0233373, IMG submission 180685) | Fecal eukaryotic communites from dung pellets of Tule Elk in California, USA - Elk Dung E0 | ecosystem: Host-associated > Mammals > Digestive system > Large intestine > Fecal | place...
GTTTATTGCAACGGGACTTGTAACGTCGTTACCCATAACAAGGTCAAGACGAACGTTGATAAGCTGACCTGCTTCAACTTTATCTAATCCTGCGTGAGCCGCAAGGATTTTTTGTGTCATTGTCATTCCCATATTATTCAACTCCTTTAATGTTTCTGTCGCCACTTTCAAGAGCAGTAAGACCTGAACGGGAAAGTTCGCAGATTCCGTGTTTTTCCATTTTGTCAATGAACTTGTCAATAAGGCTAGGAAGACCCGTAAGCTCGGCAGTAATTGTTGTGTGACCAATGTCCATAACCTTTGCACCAAAGCCGTTAATTGTCTTAAGCACCTTTTTTCTGTCTTTATTGAGTGCGTGAACTTTAATAAGCAAGAGTTCACTTTGAATTGTCTGACCTTCATCAAGACAAATAACATTGATAACTTCTTCAAGACGAGAAAGCTGTTGTTGTACCATTGTAACCTTGTATTCTTCAACATCGGATACAATTGTCATTCTTGAAAATTCAGGACTTTCGGTTTCAGAAACGGTGAGGGATACAACATTGTATCCGCGACGTGCAAAAAGCCCCGCAACTCGTAAAAGCACACCCGTACGGTTGTAAACAAGTGCTGATAAATAAATTCGTTTTGTGTTTTCCATAATATGTACCTCGAATTTTAAGTGTAAAGTTGAAAACTGAAAACGACGGGTCTGCGACGCTGATTATATAATCGTTTTCCACTTTCAACTTTCCGTTTTCCACTTTACGTTTATACTGTAATCTTATAAATTGTAGTTGTCTTAACAACTTCATCTTTATCAAACACACAATTATAGAATGTGGGTGTATTTGTAGCATTTGGATAATACTGAGTTTCAAGGCAGAAGCCTGTTCTAAATTCCATTGGAGTGTTGTTTTTACCGATTTTGCCCTCAAGGAAATTACCCACATAGAGCTGCATACCCGGTAAATCCGTAAAGCAATCAAGCTTTACACCGTTAGGAGCAGTAACAGTTGCAGCAAGACGAAGCTTCTTATCGTAATCGTTAATGCAGAAGTTATGGTCATAACCATTGCCTGCCTTTAATTGCTCGTCATCCACACCAATATCTCTGCCGATTGTTTTAGGCTCTCTGAAATCAAATGGAGTACCGGTTACATCACGAAGCTCACCCGAGGGGATAAGTGCATCATTCATAGGTGTGAATGCATCGGCATTTATGTAAAGTGTGTGGTCGAGAATGTCACCATTCTGGTAGCCCTTGAGATTGAAATATGCGTGATTTGTAAGATTGAATGCAGTTTTCTTGTCAGAAACAGCATTGTAATCAATAATAATCTCGTTTTTATCTGTGAGAGTATATTTAACTGTCACTTTCTTATTGCCAGGGAAGCCCTCTGTGCCGTCCGCACTGAAATATGAGAATTCAACGGCGTCAGAGTCCACAATAATTGCATTCCACACCGCAGTTGAGAATTCACCATTACTATGTAATGTAACATCACCGTGAGTGGTTGTAACGGGGACTTTAACTCCGTCAATTGTGAGTCCACCTGCAGAAATTCTGTTTGCAACGGGACCTACAATCATACCCTGATAATCGTGGCGATTTTCAAACCCGTCCATATCGTCAAAACCGAGAAGTAAATCGATTTCGTTTTCATTCTTATCCTTAACGAGAATGCTCTGTAAAGTAGCACCGTAAGTAATAAGGTTAATCTTCATATTATTGTTATTTTCAATGAGAAAAGAATCAACCTGCTTACCGTCTTTTGTAAAGCCAAAAACTGATTTTGTAATACTCATAAAATTCACTCCAGACCTATTTTTTTAAAAGAATTTTATACATCAAATATTATATAACTTTAATGTGCTAAAGTCAACAGTTATTTTAAATGGAAAGTGGGAAAGGATTTTTATATTTGTTCGATAAATTGGAGTTTGTAGAATTGAATGCAAAACGCAAAACGCAAAGTGCAAAATGTCGGGTCTGCGACGCTGATTATATAATCGTTTTCCACTTTTATTGTCATTCTGAGCAAAGCGAAGAATCTCAATTATCAATTCAGTAGACCCTTCACTGCGTTCAGGGTGACCTAAAATACAAACAATTTTCAACTTTCAACTTTCCGTTTTCCACTTTTCACTTTCCATTTTCTATAATGTTATACCTCTAATTTTAAGTGTAAAGTTGAAAACTGAAAACTGAAAATGTCGGGTCTGCGACGCGAATTATAATTGCCTCCCTCTGACGAGGGCGCGAGCGTCCAGTGGACGCTGAATTAGCGCTGTCTGAGCCGGCAGGCGAGTAATGAGGTGGCATTTTCGCAAGAAAATGACGGAGGGAGAGATGAAAGTTTTGACTACCCCTCAGTCAACTTCGTTGACAGCTCCCCTGACAAGGGGAGCCAAGAAGCGACATGTTAAACAGTTCTACAAATTACAATTTATACAAGAAAACAATAATTCTAAATTTCACAACTAAAAAACACCGCTTGAAGCGGTGTTTTTAATTAATCCTCATTATTCATTATTTGGCGGATGTCCTTACCAATAAACTGCACAGTTGCATATGTACCGATAATTCTTGATGCCACACTTTCAGGGTATCTTGACTTGAGTTCTTCTAAATCAAGATTTGAACTGATTATTGTGGGAACACCACGGGCAATTCGACTATTGATAATATTGTAAATTGCCGAAACGGTGAAAGATGTTTGGAATTCTGCGCCCAAGTCATCAAGAATGAGCAAATCTGCGTCAATGAGAATGTTTTCAGTTTCAAAGGTTTCAGTTCTACCGAATTTTTCACGTTCCATTTTGTTGAGAAATCCGATAACAGAGCCATAAATTACACTGTAGCCCTTTTTGATTACCTCGTTTGCAATTGCAAGGGATAAATGAGTTTTGCCAAGACCCGTTCTGCCGTAAAAATAAAGGCTGGTTGAATCCATATCAAAGTTCTCTGCATACTTTTTACAACTGTTGAAAACGATTTTCATTTCTTCATATGGTGACTCGCCGTTTATCAACTGCTTTGAGTAATAATTCATATCAAAATCTTCAAATGTTGAAAGCTCTAAAGGTGTTGATTTTGACATACTATCACTTGCGAGTTTTTTGAGTAATTCAGTGTGACAAGTGCAGAGATGTGAGCCGTAGGACACACCTTTTTCGTCATCACGTTCTTCAATAAATCCCGTATCTTCACATTTTGTGCAAGTATATTTTACTTCGAGATAATCTTCAGAGTAACCAAGCGCTACGAGAATTGCTTTTTGTGCTTCACGAAGCTCCGTGTTTTTCTTGCGGATTTCTTCAAGCTTTTTCTGTGATTCTGCCTGAGGCAATGCGAAACAAGATATTATTTCAAAGCCGGTTTGAGAGAGTTGTGATTCAATATCTGCCAATTCAGAATGTTTTGCAGTAACTTCTGATTTATGTTGCGTTGCGGTAAATTCTGCATCGTGCTTTCTTTTTTTGATAATTTCAAGTGCCTTATCATAAATTGCTTTTGAATATGCCAAATATTATGCCCCCTTACTTCTTGTTCTTTTCTTATTCTTCTTTGTGCCGAAATCCTTACGATTCTCTTTTGACATCTGCTCTGCAAGTTCAACAGAGAATGAGGTATCTTTCGGTGCATCTTTCTTTTTATTCTGTTTTGGTGCGAATTTCTTTGTGCCCTTTTCAATGTCTTCAAGGGTATAAATTCCTGCAGTGCGCCATTTTTTGATTGTGCCGTTCATATGAGTGAAATTATTCCACACAAGGCGACCCGTCTGCTTTTCTGCTTTCATAATGTTGAAAGCCTTTTCGACTGCGTCAATTTTATAGCCCCAACGAATCCACTCGCAAATCATTTCAAGCACCGCAAAGGTGGGTGGTGAAGTGGAGTTGTTTGTGCGAAGTGCAAGCTCACGGAAAAGCTTTAACGCATTTGTGGTTTCAATTATATAATCATCGGCAGCGGCGAGTGTTGTAATTTCACTCTCTGCCCAATATTTTGCAATTTTAAGAATATCGTTCTGACTTGTTGCATTGATGCTTTTTGCAAAATACAAAAGACAGTTTGCAACGTCGGGTGTGATTCCATAGCGATTAACAACTGAATAGATTGTACATTGCATACTGAAACCAATTGTTCTGCCGAGAATTTCCTGTGCTTCAAGAAAAAGCCTTTTCATTGCACCATTTTCATTTATAATTCTCTCAATTTCTGCCTGAGTAGGATTTGTAAAATGAATTTCAGGAATTGGTGCTTTGATTTTCTTTGCAGAGATTTCACGGCTTTGATTTTCAGTTTTAACTGATTCTGCCGTATTCTCATTTTCTAAAACTCCGTTGTCAGCCCAATACTCAACACATTCTTTTACTGTAGCGAGAGAAAGATTTGTGCTTTTTGCGATTTCTTCAGCGGTGGCTTCAGGATTTCTAAAAACGGCAATAATAACCTTTAATTGTTCACCACTTGCGAATTTAAGACCACGGTCTGCAATTTCGGTTGGCAATGAAAACATTGACGAATAAACCTTTGGCGAAATCTTAAACATATTCTCTCTCCTTTCAGTAAAATAGGTAGGGAGAATTAGTATAGCACATCTTTTTGCGATTTGCAATCATAAATAATTCGCATTTGCTTAATTATCCGCCCGTTTTAAGATGACGTTTATGTTTTTTAGTACCGAAATTTTGGCGCATCTTTTTCTTGTTTTCGTCTGAAGTTTCTATGTGAACATATGCGGTGTTACTTGGCGGTGAGCGATTTTCATTCATAGGCTCTTTAATTTTTTGACTTCTTATGTCGTTAACATAAATTTTTACAGGTAATCCGTTTTTCTGATATTCTTTATGAATTAGTCCCGAATTTTCTAAATTATGTACAATATTGATTGCCGTGCTTCTTGAACACCGCACATCATTCATTATTTTTTCAATTGAATAATAAACAAAAATACCCTTGCTATCAGAAAACTTTTGCATATTCTTTTTTGAAATATTCATTCTGTTAAGTAAGAGCATATAAAGAAAAAATTCCTTGCTTGAAAAGTGGTTGAATTTTTCATCAAAAAGCATATTTAAAGGAAAAATTGCAAAAGAAAAATTGTTATTTATAAAAAACACCTCCCATATATAGCGCAAACAAGCACTTTTGTCCCGCAAAAAGCGGGACATTTTCGGTTTTTAGGGCAAATGTTAACAAAAAATTCACAAATGAGATGATTTTTAACTAATTTTTCTCTTGTTTTTCTTAAAAAAATAAAAATAGTTAATCGATTAACTATTCCTTTATATTATTAATTATAAATAATATTTTTATATATTATTTTTAGGGTGTAAAATAGTAGGGGGTGGGGGTACAAAATAGTCAGGGGTAGGGGTGTAAAATAGTAAGGGGTAGGGGTATGAAATAGTAGGGGGTATAAATTTGAACGGGTTTTTCAAAAGTTAAATCCAATGTTGAATTTGTTAGAAAAAAACGGAGAGTAAATCACTCTCCGTTGCGTTATATTATGTGGAAAAACTGATATGTATTCCGCCATTATTTGACTGTGCTAAAATTGCGTCGATTATTAGCACCACCGATAAAACGGGCACGGGGTCAATTCCGTCTGCAATATCAATTGCGTAGGTGTCACCCCAAGTGAGCCATTCCTTTGAAATGGTAGCAATAAGATAATTTCCGTGATAGATTTCATATTCGTGGGCTAAAAAGTCGCCGAAAACTTCCCAGTCATAGCCTGAAATGGTGAATTTTTGTTTAAACAAAGTGAATTGCTTAACAACCTCTGCAACATCTTCACCGTTGATTTCAATGAAAAAACGGGGTAAAAATGATAACACTTTTTGATGAATATGTGCCTTGTGGTTATTGTTGCAGTCAAAAAGGTCAAGTTTTTTGCCAATTGAAAAAACTTCGCCCTCTACCCAGTAAGCCTCATTTTGATTTTCATCGTAAATATTGAACTTGTCAGCCCAACTGAAAACCTTTTGTTTCATATATAATTTCATTTTCCACCCTCCTCATATGCCAAAGGCATATTTCATATCCGCATCGCAGATTTTAGATAGCTTTGCCGTTTTTATCAAACAATGGCAATTCCTCAAGGAAAATAATATCGTCACGTTTTGCTGCGTCACCCTCTGCAAGAATAAACATTTTACCGCAAACAATTCCACCTGCATCGTTAACGAGCTTTTCGACTGCTGCAAGTGACTGACCAAGGGACACAACGTCATCAACAATTAAGATTTTCTTACCCTTCATAATTTCTGCGTCAGCAGTGTCAAGATAGAGCTTCTGCTCACCCTCGGTAGTGATTGAATTAACAGTTGATTCAAAAACACCGCTCATATAAAGCTTCGGTTTTTTGCGGGCTACAAAATATTTCTCGTTGCCCTGAAGTCTTGCCATTTCGTGAGCAAGGGGAATACCCTTTGCCTCGGCAGTGATTATGTAATCATATTCGGGAGCTTTTTTGAGTAATTCTTCTGCACAAGCAGTTGTAAGCTCGGGGTCACCGAAAATAACAAAACCTGCAATTTGAAGTTCGTCGTTAAGTGGGCAGATTGGTAAATTTCTCTCAAGCCCTGCAATAGTCATAGTGTGAAACATATTCATTTCCCTTTCATAAAAAATATAGGTGGATAGAAGCTACCTTCCATCCACCTAATTCATTGTTTAGTTAGATAATGCTCTATTGAGCCATACTTCAGCAATATCCATTGCTGCATAAAGTCCTTTTTTCTCACTTGATTTAACAATTCTCTCACGTGGGCTAACTTCAGGGTCAGTATTGATAAGCTGAACTGAAACCTTTGAAGCAACTTCAACATCACCCACAGTTTTAGTAGCAAGAATCTGCATCATAATAACATATTTTTCAGATGACTCACCATAGTAGAGAGTTTTGCCGTTGCGGACAAGTGGTTTGCCCTTATAAGTGAGGAATTTTTCGGTTTTAGCCATAAAAATACACCTCTCGATTAACTATTTTTTACCAACCTTAAGATATTCTTTTACAAGGTCCTGTAAAAGTTCATCTCTGTCAAGGCGGCGGATAAGACTTCTCGCATTATTATGAGTTGTGATATAAGTGGGGTCTTCAGAGAGAATGTAGCCTACAATTTGATTGATTGGGTTATATCCTTTTTCAACCAAAGCATTATAAACAGCCACAAGTGTCTGACGAGTAGATTCCTCACGTTCATCTTTAATTGAGAATTGAATGGTCTTGTTAGGGTCAAGCATTTCTGCCACCTCCTGATAATAATTAAGTATATTATATACTTTAAATTGTGAAATTACAATAGGAAAAATAAAAATAAATGGAAAGAGAAAAAAGGAAAGCTAAAAACATTTTCAACTTTCCACTTTCAACTTTTCACTAAAAAAGCACCCCGCAGGGTGCTTAATTTTATGATTTTAATGCAATACCGTTTTTACTGAGCTCTGCAATAATACCATTTGCAACGTCCATAACCTCATCACGTGTGAGAGTTTTGTCGGGATGTGAGAAGGTGAGTCTTACAGTGATTGATTTGCCGTTTTCGTCACGGTATGTGTCAACCACCTGAACATTTTTAATAAGCGGACAATTTGCATTTTCAATTGCCTTGCCAACAGGTGCAAATATTTCAGTAACAAATGACAAGTCCACATCAATTGCAGGGAATCTTGAAGGCTCTGCATAGTGAATACCTGCGTCTGCGATTTCAGAAAGCTTTGTAACATCAATTTCAGCAAACACAATTGAAGCCTTTTTGTCAATCTTTTTAGAAACTGTTGGATGAACAATGCCGATTTCACCAAGAGCCACACCATCACAAGAAATTGTATTAAGATTTCTTGGGTGCTCATAGGAATGAGTAGCCTCTGCTGGAGCGAATGTGAGCTTCTTGTGCTTGATATTGTCAGCAACAACTGAAAGCATTGTTGAAAGCTCAACATAAAGAGCCTCAAGTGACTTTGTCTTACTGAAAAGTGTTACGCAGAGTTTTTTCTGCTCGTCGCACATTCCGTCATCTTTAAGTCCGTTGATAACTTTGCCGATTTCAAATACACCGAAATCAGATGCGAAATTCACATTTGTCTTAACCTGACAAAGCTGTGTAGGAACAATTGACTTACGGATTGTTTCAATATTTGGGTTTGTTGCGTCAATAAGCTTGATATTATCTTCAACCTCAATACCAAGCGCCTTGTATTCATCTGTGTAAGCCCATACATAAGAATGAAGCTCGTGAAGTGAATAACGGTGAACAAGCATATCCTTGATTCTGTTTTCAACACTCTTTTCAACTGCCTCACGTACAGGGTAGAGGGGAGTTTCAGCGGTGTGAATGTCAAAGTTATCATAACCGTAAATTCTTGTGATTTCTTCAACAATGTCAGCCTTGATTGTAACGTCCTTAGTTGCTCTCCAGCTTGGAACAGATACTGTGAATTTGTCACCATTCTGTTCACAACCGAAACCGAGTGAGAGAAGAGTGCTAACGATTGTATCGCTTGGAATATCAATACCTGTGTATTTATCAATGAAAGCCTTGTCAAAATCAAGAGTAACCTGTGGGTAGTGGTATGCATATTCATCAGTGAGTGATGATACAACCTTTGCATTCTTGTCAGTATCTGTGAGAAGCTTTACAAATCTTGCAATTGCGGGAACTGTCATTTCAGGGTCAAGGCACTTTTCATAACGCATTGAAGCATCTGTACGGTGTGCAAGACGAACTGTTGACTTTCTTGTTGATGCTGCATTGAATGTTGCAGATTCAAGTGTAAGAGTTGTTGTGTCCTCAACGATTTCAGAGTCAAGACCACCCATAATACCCGCAATAGCAACAGGCTTATCGCCGTTGCAAATCATAAGAGTATTTTCGTCAATGTTACGGTCAACACCGTCAAGAGTCTGGAATGTGAAAGGCTCTGCAAATCTCTTAATTCTGATTTTCTCAACCTTGCGAGAGTCAAAAGCATGCATTGGCTGACCCATTTCAAGCATTAAGTAGTTTGTAAGGTCGGCTAAGAAGTTGATTGCTCTCATTCCGCAATAGTAAAGACGAATTCTCATATTAACAGGGCTTACATTTGTGTGAATATCTTCAACCTGTAAGCAAGAATATCTCTGGCAAAGCGGGTCTTCAATCTTCATATCAATTTTAGGAAGATTGTCATATTTTGAAAGGTCAACAACATCAAGAGGCTTTAATTCTCTACCTGCAAGGGAAGCAAATTCACGGGCAATACCATAGTGACCCCAAAGGTCAGGACGGTTTGTAAGAGATTTATTATCAACCTCAAAAATAATGTCTTCAACTTCGTAAAGGTCTTTAATGTCAGTACCATTAGCAACCTCGTCGAGAATATCCATAATGCCTGAATTATCGTCGCTGATGCCGATTTCTTTTTCAGAACAGCACATACCGTGTGACATATATCCTGCAAGGGGACGGGGGGCAATTTCGATTTCACCGATTTTTGCGCCAACCTTTGCAAATGCGGTTTTCATACCAACACGAACATTAGGTGCGCCACAAACAACGTCAACTAAATCTGCTTCGCCAATATCAACCTTTAAAAGATGCAATTTTTCTGATTCAGGGTGATTTTCAACTGATTTTATTTCAGCAACAACAATACCGCTGATGTCAGAGCCTTTGAAGAAAATATCATTTTCAACCTCTGCAGTTGAAAGTGAAAAACGGTGGATTAAATCCAATTTATCAAGACCTGAAAGGTCAACGAAATCACTAATCCAATTCATTGATAAAAACATAATTCTTGCCCTCCTTCCTTATTTATCGTCAGTAAACTGTGTAAGTACCTTAAGGCTACCGCTGTTAAGGTCACGAATATCTTTAATGCCGTATGTCATCATTGCGAGTCTTGTAAGACCTAAGCCAAATGCAAAGCCTGTGTATTCTTCAGGGTCAATTCCACCTGCTTTGAGAACTTCGGGGTGAATCATACCGCAGGGGCATAATTCAAGCCAACCGCTGTGCTTACATGAAGGACAACCCTCGCCACCACAGATTAAGCAACTGATGTCAAGCTCAAAGCCGGGCTCAACGAATGGGAAGAAGCCGGGACGAAGACGAACTTTAATATCTTTCTGGAACACTTCAGAAAGCATAGTTTTCATAAAGTAAATAAGGTTTGAAATTGAAATGTCTTTGTCAACCATAACACCCTCCATCTGGAAGAATGTATTCTCGTGACAAGCATCAGTAGCCTCATTTCTAAAGCAACGGCCGGGGAAAATAGCCTTTATCGGCACACCGTCATTGATGAGTGCATCTTTATACTTTTTATAAATAGCATTCTGTGCTGCAGATGTGTGAGATTTAAGCAACTGACCGTTTTCAAGGTAGTAAGTGTCCTGCATATCACGTGCAGGGTGGTCCTTTGGAATGTTGAGTGCCTCAAAGCATTCATAGTCAGTAACAACTTCACTGTAATCTTCAACATTAAAGCCCATTGACTTGAACACGTTTTCGCACTGACGTTGTACAAGTGTAATGGGGTGGTATGAACCACGGCTCAAATTTGCAGGAACAGAAATATCAAAAATCGGCATTGATTCGATTTCTTTTTTCAGTTCAAGTTCTTTGAGTTCTTTGCTTTTTTCTGTAATTTTTTCTTCAATGTAAGCTCTTACTTCATTAGCAAGTTGACCCATAACAGGTCTTTCTTCTGCTGAAAGTGAACCCATCATTTTAAGAATGGAAGTAAGCTCGCCCTTTTTACCGAGAACTTGAATTCTAAAGTTTTCAAGCTGACCTTGTTCAGTAAAGGTACTGAGCTCTGCTTCTGCCTTGACGCGTATAGCTTCAAGCTTTGCTTTCATAATATCAATCCTTTAAAAAATAATTTGTAAAATAAAAAAATCCCACACTCCAAAGAGTATGGGACGAATAAACTAAAATCCGCGGTACCACCCAAATTTTTGCAAAAAGCAAACACTTTCGTATTCTGTAACGGGAATAAGCCGTCATCATCTACTATTATTTCAACGATGCCACTCCAAAGTGAACTTCAATTAAGATTTCGTTCTATTGTGCTTTCAGCCACGACACAACTCTCTAAAAGAAGTATTTTCTTAATCTACTCTCTTTATCAATGCGTTTTCAATATCTTGTGTATTATAACAAAAGTGTAATTTTAAGTCAAGTATTAATTTGAATGCAAAATGTCGGGTTTGCATTGCGATTGTATAAATAACAGGTCATTCTGAGGAGTGAAACGACGAAGAATCTCTGTTGAGTTTATTATTTGCTTTGATAGAGATTCTTCGTTTCGCTCAGAATGACACAAAAAATCAAAATATTCCTACATCAAAAAAACAAAAACGGCGAGATTTCTCTCGCCGTCTATTTCAAATTACGAATTTTATATTTCTTCTCTTCTACGTTTTACAATGATTGTAACTACAATTACTGAAGCTGCAACAAGTGAAACGATAGCCATTGTAATGAAGAACATTACAGGGTTCTGACGGAATGTGTCAGTGATATCATCCATAGCATCTCCGAGACCGCCATTACCATCATTGTTTTCATTTCCGTTATCGCTTGAGCCGTTACCATCGGTGTTTCCGTCACCTGAAGGCTCGTTACCGCCGTTATTATCTTCAGCAGCATCCTTTGAAATTGCAAAGCTGTCAATTCTTGTTTCTTCACCATTTTCAACTGAATATGAGTCGAAATAGAGGTTGTCGCCGTCAATCTGAATGTGTGAATATGACGGAACATCAAGAGAAACAACTGCTTCGCCCTTAGGGAATGTTTTTGCAGTTTCACTGTCAGCCTTTGGTTCATAATGCTTTGAACCTGCAGTACCGTTGATTGAATAGATAGTACCATCAGGATTGATTTTTGCAACGTATTCAAGACCGTTGTATGTGAGAGTTTCTGTTTCTGCCTTTACAACCGCATTGTTCTTCATTACGTCAGTACGCATATAAACGTGGTCGTGACCCTGGAATACAATGTCAATATCAAGCTCTGGCATAAGACCCTGCAACTGTGAACGAAGAGCAGAAACATCGTCATCATCAAAGTGTGAGCCATTTGAATAAGGTGCTTTGTGAAGTGCAACGAATTTCCAAGTCTTATCACTTGCGCTCATATCTGCCTTGAGCCACTGGAGTTGGTCGTTTGAGAGTGAGCCGTCTTCGTTGAGATTGTTTGTGTTAAGAACTGCAACGTGAGCAGTGTTGTAATCGAATGAGTAGTAAACACCTGTTGTTGTGTCCTGCTCAGGAAGATTTGAATAAACAAAGTTCTGAATCTGTGCGTAGTCGCCACGTTCTTCGTGGTTACCTGATGCAGTCATCATAACTGTGTCCATAAGTGTGTCAGATGCCAAGTTGAACATTCTCTTCCATTCAACAAAGTCATTGCCGTTGTCAACCATATCGCCGGTTGATAAAATGAAGTTTGCATCGTGATTATTAAATGCTGTTTCAAGTGTTGCAGCCCAATCAAATGTGTACTGCTTTTCAGTTACTGACTGTGGGTCAGTTACGTGGAAGAAGCTGAATGTTGAGCCGTTATCAGCAGTACTGATTACACCTGTGTCACTCCACCAACCACGGTCAGCATCACCAATGCGGTAGCAATACTTCTTACCTGCCTCAAGACCTTTAATCTCAATTGTGTGGCGGTTAACCTCTATCTTATGATAGAGAATTCCAAGGAAACCAAGGTCAATTGAAGCATATTCACGTTCTGCGTCAACTTCGCAATTTGTCTTGATATTAGCCTTAACCGTTGAACCCTTGCTGAAGTCAGGATTCTTTGAGTAAGGAACAATCTGAATGTC
>Ga0233373_1000110_pt1 | contig 12805 bp, 12 predicted proteins | sample ElkDunMinimDraft_5_FD_180685 | JGI IMG/M metagenome (GOLD analysis project Ga0233373, IMG submission 180685) | Fecal eukaryotic communites from dung pellets of Tule Elk in California, USA - Elk Dung E0 | ecosystem: Host-associated > Mammals > Digestive system > Large intestine > Fecal | place...
CACCCTTCTGCAACCCCTGACAGAAGGCAATAAGATTTTCACTATTTTCAAGACAAATTGCCTGAATAATATCGTGACGGGTTTCATTGACTTCAGGCGTAACCTTGAAGCCAAGCTCGGTAAAAAGTGACGCAGCGAAAATTGCAGTTTTCATAGCCTCTCCAACCACGTGTGGTGAATTGAAAAGACCCATAAATATACTACGATTTTGACCGAGTGTTGCACCTAATTCTGTACCAAGACCTGGAGTTGTGAGTCTGTAACCGCAAAGCTCAACCAAATCTTTTCGCCCTGCAATGTAACCGCCACTTGGTGCAATTCCGCCACCCGCATTTTTAATGAGTGAACCTGCAATTAAATCTGCACCCACCTCTGTGGGCTCAAGTTTTTCTGTAAATTCGCCATAACAGTTGTCAACCATTACAATTGCACGTTTATTAACTCTATGAACAATTTCACAGACCTTTTCTATCTCTGCAATTGAAATTGTATGGCGAAGCGAATAACCACGTGAACGTTGAATATAAACCATTCTAACCGCCTTGTCACTTGCGCACTCTTCAATTGCATCATAATCAATTTCATCATTTTCTGTCAAATCTATTTGAGCATAATGAACACCAAAATCTGCAAGTGTTCCCTCACCCATATTTTTACCACCAAGACCAATTGTAGAGTGGAGTGTATCATATGGTGTACCTGTTACACAGAGCATTACGTCATTGGGGCGAAGAATACCATAGAGGCAAACCGCAAGAGTGTGAGTGCCACTCGCCAACGCACCTGCACGAATTATCGCACTTTCTGCTCCAAAAATATCCGCAACAAGTACGTCAAGTTTTTCTCTGCCCTTATCACTGTACCCATAACCCGTAGTAGTGTTAAAGTCCGTTTCGTCAACACGGTTACGGATAAATGCAGAAAGCACTTTCTGTTGATTGTATTCGGTCAATTCATCAATCCCGTTAAAAACCGGTTTGGCTTTTTCTAGAGCTTTTGATGATAAGTTTTTAATTTTTTCACTGATTTCAAAAAACATTTTAAAAATCCTTTTTATACGTATATATTTCTTTTACGACATCAAAGCCGAGTTTTTTGTAGAATGGTAAATTATGTTCCTTTGAAGTGAGATACACTTTTTCTTTGGTAGAACAGTTTAGTAATTTTTCAACTAAAAGCTTCCCATATCCCTTTCCACGATGTTTTTCCTTTGTAAAAACATCTGTAATTACGGCAAAATCGTGACCAAATGAGATAAATCCTCCGCTTATATCTTCGCCTTCTTCGGTGATAAGAAATCCCTCGCATTTACCCTTCAAGTTAAAAAACATCTTAAGCTCTACAAGGGCGGCAGTTTTGGTTGAACACGAACCATCAATGGACTTAATTTTAAAGAAGTCTTTATAGTTAATTCCTTTTTCGCCTTTTATAGAGTCAAGCCTTTTACATAATAGATATTTTTTGTCTGTTTGATTGAATGGGATTATGCTGGGTGATGTAAACTCATCACTTAAAGCGAATGAAAGTTCGTCGAAATTAGCATTTTCTTCAGCAAAAACAAGGCACTTACCCATTTCGCCCGTTGCACCAACTGCAGTTATGCTGTTATTTTCATCTGTTTGAACCCACACTATACCATCATTAAAACTTTCTTCATAATATAGATTTGTGAAAGCTAAAAATATTGCAGAATTTTCTTCACCTAAATAGTTAAAAATCAACTCATTAAGATAGTTAATTGATTTAACCATTTGCAAAATCCTCTAAAAGCAATTCTGTGAGCTTTTCAACCGCATAAATATCTTTTGAATTACAAACGGATGAGCCCGAATGAATGTATCTGCAAGGAAGCGAAACTGCAATAGTTTTTATTCCACCCACTGATTTATGAATCGCAGAAGCATCATTTCCACCTGCAACAACAGTTTTTGTTTGACAAGGAATATCATTCTCTTTTGCAATTTCAAATGCCTTTTTATATAAATCTTTATTGTAAATTGTGCCACGGTCCATAAAGGATACCACTGCACCATCACCAAGCTTACAAACTTTCTTTCGGTCGGGAGTGTCGGGAATATCGGACGCGGTTGTAGTTTCAACAACAATGGCATAATCAGGTTTTACATTATATGCACCCACCGTAGCGCCACGCGTTCCAACCTCTTCTTGCACGGTAAAAACTGCGGTGTAGTTAATTTTTGACTTTTTCTGTAAAAGTTCAAGTAAAACCGCACAACCAACTCTGTCATCAAGTGCTTTTGACTTAATAAATCCGTCACCATATTCAACAAAATCCGACTTAAAATAACCGAAGTCACCAAGAGAAATATATTTTTCGGCTTCTTCCTTATTTTCAAAACCAAAATCCACTGAAACATTATTAATTGCAGGTATTTTTTTAGCCTCGTTACCACTGCATTGGTGAATTGCCTTTGTTCCCGCAACACCTGTCATATCGTTAATAGTTATTTTTTTACTAAAGAGTGCCGAGTCATCTATTCCGCCCACTGAATTTACGAAAACAAAGCCGTCATCATCAATATATGTGACAATAAAACCAACTTCATCCATATGAGCGAAAAGTGCAACCTTATTTTTAGGTTCAATTTCTCCCTTTTTATCTACAATCAAATTACCGATTGCATCAACAGTATAACTACAATCGTTGGGCAACATATTTATAATTGTATTTCTCACTGCATTTTCATCACCCGAAGTGCCATTGAGCATACAAAGTTTTTCAAGCAAGTCCATATTCATATGCTCACACCCTTTCAATAAAACGTGCAATCAATTCTGCACAATTTTCAATATCACGAACATCAACAACTTCGATTGGTGTATGCATATATCTCTGAGGAATCGATACTGTTACTGATGGTATTCCGCCCTTTGAAATTGTAATATGGTCGGCGTTTGTACCTGTTCTTGAACCCATAACTTCTTTTTGAAATGGTAAATCATTTTCTTTTGCAATATTCACAAGCATTTCAGAATATTGACGATTGAGTATGGGTGAAAATCCAATCATAGCTCCGCCGTTTAATTTGCCACATTCCTTAGGGTCTGCATCGGGTGTTGTTGCAAAACTCACATCAACAACCACCGATAAATCCGCATCAATATTGTACCCTGCACAAGTTGCACCCGTACCGCCCGTTTCTTCTTGTGCTGAGCAGACAAGTGTAATCTTTTTATCCGTATTCACATATTCGAGTGCTTTAAGAAGAACTGCAATTCCTGCACGGTCATCAAGATAAGTTGCAGATATTCTATTTTCACCAAGTATTTCAAAAGACTTTTTAAAACTTGCCTTATCACCAACTGCAATAATCTTTTCTGCCTCTTCCTTGGTTAATCCAGTATCAGCAACACAAGTGCCGTCTGTCGAAACACGACTTTCACCATCTGATAGATGTGGTGGAACAGTACATATTACACCGTAAACATCTTCTGTACCGTGAATTGTGATTTCCATACCCTCAACTGTACGCATATCAACTCCGCCCACTTTTGATAGACGGACAAAACCATCCATAATTTCAGTTATTACGAAACCGATGGTGTCAAGATGTGCATCAAGCAAAATGTGCTTACCTGTGCCTTCACGTTGAACAATAATATTACCTGAAACATCTGTTGACACTTTTCCATACAGTGAAACAAGCCCCTTTAAAGTCTCAAAGGAGCTTGTTTCTTCCCCCGCAACACCTGCGGGAGAAGTTAATTTTTCTAAAAGTTCAATAGTTGTCATTTGTATCAACCTTAATTTTTAAAATATGCCGAATTTAAATTTCTATTCCGCCTACTGGACGAATAATGAGTACATAACAAGAGCCTTCGCCAAAAATACTCTCCATAGCATTCTTGTAATCTTCAAGAATCTCGTTAGGAACAAAAGCCTGAATTGTACCTGCAAATCCACCACCGTGAACTCGCCAAGCGCCCTTGCCCTTAAGAACATTTTCACTTAATGCTAATGCCAATGAAACAGGCTGTTCAAGGGGCTTCTTTGTTGAATACACATTCTGATTGTATTTATATGAAGAATCGCCACTTTCAAGTATGTATGACTTAAATTCGTCAAAGTCACCTTTCTTGAGTGCGTCAACCTCTTTGAGAACTCTGTTGTTATCTGCGAAGAAGTGAAGCGCACGAAGAACTGCACGGTCGCCAACCTTTTCACGAATTGCAGGAATATTCTTTTTGAATTTGTCCTCTGAAATTTCACGAAGAACGTTTTTACCAAAGAAACCTGCGACAGATTCCATTTCACTGCGAATTGCCGCATAATCATCTGTCAAATCAGAGTGACTTCCCTTTGTATCAACAATACAAAGCGAATGACCTGATGATGCAAAATCGAACTTAACCTCATTAACGATTGGCTCTGCAGGATTATTGAAATCGATTGTAACAAATCCACCAACCGAACAAGCCATCTGGTCCATAAGTCCACAAGGTTTATCAAAATAAACATTTTCAGCATACTGTGCAATTTTTGCTATTGTGATTGCGTCAACCTTACCATCATTGTAAAGATAGTTGAGCATTGTACCTACAAGAACCTCATAAGCCGCTGAAGATGAAAGTCCTGAGCCTGAAAGAACACTTGACATTGTACAAGCATCAAAACCGCCTATTTTATAACCATATTTCAAGAAGCCTGCACACATACCACGAACAAGTGCGGGTGAATGACCTTTTTCATTCTCTTTGATTTCAAGGTCCGTAATATCGCAAACATCCATATTGTAACCGCGTGATTTTACACGAACAATATTTTCTTCATTTTTTGATGCGATTGCAATAGCATCAAGATTAATGCTTGCAGCAAGAACTCGTCCGTGATTATGGTCTGTGTGGTTACCGCCAACCTCTGTTCTTCCGGGTGCAGAGAAAAGACGAACATCACGGTCTGCACTGAAAATTTCTGCAAAATCTTCTGCAAGACTCACATATCTTTCGTGCTGAGCCTTTACTGCTTCATCAGTTACATAAACTCTTTTGAAACGGGCATCATATTCACCGTTCATAATATCATTTTTAAGCATCTGAATTTTTGACATCATTATTCTCTCCTTTTTTCCTTTCAAGAGTAATATTTACAATCAGGGTCACAATTCCCGATAAAATTAACAAGAAAATAATTGGACCCATAAATTTCCAAGTAAATGGTTGCGAAATATTGCCACCCATTACCGTATAAGTCCATATTTTAGGCAAAAAGCCAATTACTGACGCAATTACATATTTGTGAATGGGAAACTCCATTCCGCCATAAATTTTACTCACCGTAATAACGGGGATTCCCGGAACAATGCGAAGTGCCACAAGAACACCCAATTTTGTTTTACCGTGATGACCTATCATTTTCTGAATATTATCATATTTTTTAAGATTTTTAAGTGCAACACCACCGTCGGTTGATTTGCCCACCCAATAGGTAATAACAAGCACTACACAAAAGCCCAACGTATTGATAAGTATTGCTTCGCCCGAACGAAACATTACACCGGTCATCATAAAAATAAAGGGAAACGGCAGTGGTATAAATGATTTTGCAACATATATTGCCGTTATTGCAAGTGCCAAAAGCCAACGGTTATCAAGTGACTGAATAAAATCCTGAGTTTTATTCAAAGCATTCAAAAACTCTGCCCATCCGCCCTCGGCAACCTTTGTGCTCATCGCAAGAGTGATTACTGCAATCACACCTGCCGCCGCAAACATACCTATACAGGTAAGGTTTAAAGCACCCTTTCTGCTAAGATTTCGTTTTTCCATTTATATTCACCATTTCAAAAAAAATCACATATATGTTAATTTTATAATATTTATCATAAAAGGTCAATATTTTTGTTGTTTTATTACCCTTTTTTATGGTATATTATATTACAATAATATTAGTATATAGTAGTAAAGTATGCAAAGGTTGTGATTATTATGAAAATTGTCGTTCTTGACTCTTTCGCATTGAATCCCGGCGATTTATCGTGGGAGTGGCTTAAATCATTAGGCGAATGTGAAATATATGAACGCACACCTGCAGATAAAATTCTTGAAAGATGTCAGGGTGCAGATATTATTCTCACTAACAAAACACCTCTCACAAAAGAAACACTCACAAAACTTGATTGTCTTAAATATATTGCCCTTCTTTCAACGGGCTATAACATTGTAGATTGGGAATATGCTAAAGAAATTGGAGTACCCGTTTCAAATATTCCCGCATACTCCACCAATGCAGTGGCTCAGCTTACCTTTTCACTCATTCTTGAAATCACGAATGCAGTAGGACTTCACAGTGAAAGCGTAAAAAATGGTGAATGGACTTCTTGTCCCGATTTTTGTTACTGGAAAACTCCTCTCACCGAACTCTGCGGAAAAACTCTAGGCATTGTGGGGTTCGGTCAAATTGGTCAGGCAGTTGCAGATATTGCAGATGCTTTTAAAATGAACATCGTTGCCGTTTCAGGTCACGAAACTGACCAGAGTCACAGAAAAAATTTCAAGTGGGTCGATATGGAAACTCTTGCAAAAACAAGTGATATTATTTCATTCCATTGTCCCCTTACAGAAAAAACAACCGGACTTGTGAACGAAGAATTTTTGAGTAAATGTAAGGATGGTGCAATCATAATTAACACATCACGCGGCCCCGTTGTCGATGATAAGGCATTGGCAGATGCACTTAATAGCGGTAAACTCCGTGGTGCGGGTCTTGATGTGCTCACAGTTGAACCACCAAAATCAGATAACCCTCTTCTCTCTGCAAAGAATTGTTTTATTACTCCCCATATTGCGTGGGCAGGGTTCGAAACAAGGGAAAGACTTATGAATATACTTGAAGAAAATGTCAAAGCATATCTCAACGGTAAGCCTCAAAATGTTGTGAATAAATAAGTGAAAAAGACTTATCATTATAATCACTATTGCAAAATATACCATAAATTCTTTTTTGAGCAGATTTTTGTAAGGTAAGGTGTGACGTCTAAGGAATATGCTGATATTTCGAGACGTTACAATGCGACATTACGGAAAATATGCCAAAAAACTGTTGACAGTTGACAAATGTTAATGTATAATACACAATGTATCCCAATGTAAAGGGAGGGATTTTTAATGAGTCAGGTAAAAGTTAAAGAAAACGAGTCCTTGGAAAGTGCTCTCAGAAGATTTAAGAGACAGACTTCTCGTGACGGCGTAATTCAGGAAGTACGCAAAAGAGAGCATTATGAAAAGCCTTCTGTTAAGAGAAAGAAGAAGTCTGAGGCTGCCCGTAAGCGTAAGTTCAAATAATTAAACTTAGGCTTTTTTGGCGTATGAAAAAGAAAGTGGGCAATCCCCTATGGGAATGCCCGCTATTTTTTTACTTTAAGGAGAATTCTATGGTTTCACCAATGCCCAATTATCGTTTTAAATGTGTCACGCAAATCACTGTTGAAGATTTAATTAAAATGGGTGCAAAAGCAGTGGCGCTTGATATTGACAATACAATATGTAATGACGGCAAAGAAAATTATATTGACGGACTTGAGTTATGGCTTGATGAAGTGCAAAAATCGGGAATCAAAGTTATGATAATCTCGAATGCTATCGGCAAACGTCCCGTAAGAGTTGCCGAGAAATTGGGTCTTTCACATCTTTCTTTTGCCCGTAAGCCAAAAACACATAAGCTTATTCAAGGCGCTCAAATGCTTGGTGTTAAGATAAATGAAATGGCAATGGTTGGTGACCAGATTTTTGCCGACGTTTTAGCCGCAAATCGTTGCGGTGCAATAGCCGTACTTGTAGATGCACTTCAGGGCGAAACAAGATTTCCTTTGTTTTATGCTAATCGTCGTCGAAAAGAGAAGCCCATAATTAAAGAATTTGAAAGATTACACGGATATGGTGTTTATGATGAATAATTTACAAAAACTTTTAAAAGAAAAAGGCAGTGGCTATGCCGCACTTATAGCCTCACCCGAAAACAGAAAATATTTCACAGGGTTTGACTCTTCTGACGGATATTTGCTTGTATCGTGGGACCGTGCAGTGTTCATTACTGATGGCAGATATATTGAAGCGGCACAAAAGCAAATTTCAGTATGCGAAGTTCAATTGCTCGGTAAAACATACCCACAAATTTCGGGAATCCTTGACGAAATGGGATGTAAACATCTTCTTGTTGAGTCAACAAGAATGACTGTTTCTACATATAATTCACTCAAAGGTGTACTTAAAAACACAACTATCTCAACCGATACCACACTTGATACAATAATTAACACATTACGTTCAGTAAAAACTGAATCAGAGGTTGAACAGATTGTAAAAGCACAGAGAATTGCCGAAGATGCTTTTAACCATATTCTTGACTTTATCAAGGTTGGTGTTACTGAAAAAGAAATCGCCCTTGAACTTGATTTTTATATGTTAAGCCACGGCGGTGAAGCACTTTCATTTGAAACTATCGTTGTAAGTGGCGCAAACTCTTCAATGCCCCACGGTGTACCAAGTGATAAAAAAATCGAAAATGGAGATTTTATCACAATGGATTTTGGCACAGTTGTAGGTGGTTATCATAGCGATATGACCCGTACAGTTGCCATGGGCTTTGCAACTGATGAAATGAAAGAGGTTTACAACACCGTGCTCAATGCACAAAACAATTGTCTTGCAAAACTTTGCGCTGGTGTTTCTTGCAAAGATGGTGACGAATTAACTCGTTCAATTATCAAAAATGCGGGATATGGTCAGTATTTTACACACTCAACCGGTCACGGTGTTGGTATTGAAATTCATGAATTCCCCAACCTTTCACCTCTTTCGGACACAGTATTACAATCGGGCAATATTGTGACCGTTGAACCCGGTATTTATATTCCCGGGAAATTTGGTGTAAGAATTGAAGATATGGCATATATCACCCCTGATGGTTGCAGAAATCTCACAAAGGCACCAAAGGATTTAATTATTTTATAATTAAAGCGGTGATTATTGCCCCAACCCCTGCAGAAGCCGCCATTTCTATAACAAAATAAAGGCGGCTCTTCATTTTTTGTTTTCGTGTCTTTGGTACACCTGCAGAATTTTGAATACTTTTTAGGGCATACCCTTTAAGCTTACTCTCATTTTCAGCACCGTATTCGGGACGAACAAAAAATAATGCTTTTTCAAAATATTCACAACCGGGGTCAAGAATTTCAAGAACTTGTCGATTAACACCTTTGACCATTTCAATATCCTCACAATTACAATTATTCACACTTATTTTAGGATATTGTGGTTAATTTTATACTACCTATTATGTACAATTTTACAAGAAAATTTTGTCAATATGGGATTTTTACCAAAAATTATTACAAGGAAAAATATACAATTTGTATAAGGACCTTTTCAACGAAATTGTTGAAAACTCTGTTGAAAATGTTTATAACTTACCTCAAAATTACGGATTTTACACTATTTTTGCCACTTTTCGACAGACTTCAAAAAACTTTGTTAAAATTTTATCGAATACTAAATGTTATACAATCTTTACATTTTATACATTTTGGAACTTTAGTTACTTAAAAAACTGCTAAAATTTTTGTGCATTTTGTCATTAGTATTTTTGAATAGAAAAATTACATAAATTTTAGTCATTTTGCGAGGTGATTGCATTGAAAAACACATTTGAAATATCTTGCCCACCCGTTTTTGACCTCTCACTTTCTCTCGATTGTGGTCAAGCTTTCCGTTGGACTTATAACAATGGAAAATGGCACGGCGTTGCATATGGTAAACATCTTGAAATTGAACAAATTGATGACAAATTGATTTTTAATTGTTCCGCAGAAGATTATGAATTAATATGGAAGAATTATTTCGACCTTGATTGCGATTATGAAAAAATAGTCTCAGTCTACGATGACGAGTATTTGAAAACTGCCGTTAAAGAATATAACGGTATTCGAATTTTACGGCAAGAACCTTGGGAGGCGCTATGTTCATTCATCATTTCCCAAAACAACAATATTCCACGAATAAAGGGCATTGTAGAGCGACTTTGTGAGTGTTTCGGCGAGGGTGAATCAGGCAAAAAATCATTTCCTTCTGCTCAAAAGTTAGCCACCTTAACGGTTGATGATTTAGCCCCCTTACGTGCGGGATTCAGAGCAAAATACATTGTTGATGCTGCAAATAAAGTTGCAAACAACGAAGTAGATTTTGCTAAAATCAATGCAAACCCCATCGAATTTGGCAGAGAAGAATTACAAAAAATCAAAGGTGTTGGCGCAAAGGTTGCTGAATGCACTCTCCTTTATGGATTCCATAAGATTGAAGCATTTCCCATTGATGTATGGGTAAAACGTATTATGTCTGAAATGTACCCTAACGGACTTCCAGAATGTACAAAAGGCACAGAAGGAATTGCCCAGCAATATCTTTTTCACTGGAGAAGAATGCAAAATAGATAAAAAACGTCTATATGTTTGACAACATTATTCTTTTATGCTATTATACACAAGTCCTATATAGGTTATATCTTGTCTTTACGACAAGTGAAAAAGGAACCCCATCGGTTAAATACCGATGGGGTTTTGGGTTTTTATATGCATTTTTGATTAGTGTTCAACCCAATCTCTTGAACGTTCAACCGCACGAAGCCATCCGCGGTATCTCTTTTCACGTTTCTCAATATCCATTTTGGGCTCAAACACTTTATCAACCTTACGGATTTCTGCAATCTCGTCAGTGTTTTTCCAGAAGCCTGTTGCAAGACCTGCAAGACACGCAGCACCGAGAGCGGTTGTTTCAACCATTTGAGGACGATTCACATTTGTTCTAATCATATCTGCCTGAATCTGCATCATAATATCACTTACTGACGCACCACCATCAACACGCAATTCTGAAAGTTCAATATCAGAATCCTGTTTCATCGCCTCAAGCAAATCTGTCATTTGATATGCAATCGCTTCAAGAACACTTCGACAGATATGCGCCGCAGTTGCACCGCGTGTAAGACCAACAATTGTGCCACGAGCATACATATCCCAATAAGGTGCGCCAAGACCTGTAAAGGCAGGAACAAAATATACACCATTTGAGTTTATTACACTTTCAGCTAATTCGTCACAACGACGTGCTGAAGGAATAAGCTGTAAATCGTCACGAAGCCATTTGATTACTGACCCCGCATTGAAAGCAGAACCCTCAATTGCATAAGTTACCTTATCGCCGATACCCCAAGCAACACCTGTAACAAGATTGTTGTTAGATTTAACACGTTTGTCGCCGGTATTCATAAGCAAGAAACAACCTGTACCATATGTATTCTTCGCCTGACCGCTTTCAAAACAGCCCTGACCAAAAAGTGCTGCGGGTTGGTCACCGATAGCACCTGAAATCGGTACTCCTGCCAAATCTTCAATACCCATAACGCTCTTTGCAACTGTTCCATAAATCTTACTTGATGGTACTGCTTCTGGCAACATATTCATGGGAATACCTATTTTTTCGCAAAGATATTTATCCCAACAAAGTTTATCAACATCAAAAATCATTGTTCTTGAAGCATTTGAATAGTCAGTTATGTGCACTGCGCCACCGGTAAGATTCCAAATAAGCCAAGTTTCAACCGTACCAAATAAAAGCTGTCCCTTTTCTGCCAGTTCTTTTGCTCCATCAACATTGTCAAGAATCCACTTGATTTTTGTTGCAGAGAAATATGCGTCAACAACAAGACCTGTATGGTCTTTAATATACTGTGTAAGCTCTGAATCTTCCTTAATTTTTTCACACATATCGGCAGTTCTTCTGCACTGCCATACAATTGCATTGTAAATAGGTTTGCCCGTTGATTTATCCCACACAATTGTTGTTTCTCGCTGATTGGTGATACCGATTGAATCAATATCTTCTGCGGTTGCCTTACTTGCAGCCATAACTTCCATTACAGACTGAAGCTGAGAAAAGAGGATTTCCATAGGATTATGCTCTACCCAGCCAGTGTGTGGATAAATCTGAGTGAATTCGTGCTGAGCCTTAAAACAGATATTACCGTTTTTGTCAAAAAGAATTGCACGTGAACTTGTTGTACCTTGGTCAAGAGCAAGTACGTATTTTTTCATTTTATAACACCTCAATTTATAAATAGATAAAAATTAACTGTTTTCCCTATTATAGTTAATTTTTAAGTTTTTGCTTTTTTGCTTTTATTTTATAAGCAATTGATGACGTATGCTTATATATGAATGACGGACAAGCCTTTTTAATGGGTGCCGCATTCACATTGTAAACCTCAAGAAGTTTATAGCAATCTATCGATTTATGCAAAAAGGTTGAAAATGACGGATAATCGCTTTCTGCCCATCCGTTTTCAGCAATCGCTTCAAGACGCGGAAAAAGAAGATATTCAAATCTTTTTAAATCAGGAATATGTGCCGTATTAACCAAGATTTCAATTCCTGATGCTTCATAAAGCTCTTCATTGCTGTCGCACACATTTTTAAGAGTATTCATTCCATAAGGGTAATCAAGCCGGTATGTGAAATTGTTTTTATTTCTTTCATTTTCGGTTACAAGGTGGATTTTTTTCTTATCGCAATATTTGACAAGCTCTTTTATATCCTCCTGTGTATAATAACCTTTATGAATTAAATTGAATGAATTAAATTTATGAAGTGCAAATAAACTTGCTATTCTTTTTAATTCGCCCACCGTATAAAAATATTTTTCGCAATCAAGTGTAAAACCACGATAAGAAAATCGAGGTTCATCCTTGATTTCTGTATATGGGATTTTGCCTTCAGTCTGCAAAAGTAACTGTTTT
>Ga0233373_1000111_pt1 | contig 12796 bp, 23 predicted proteins | sample ElkDunMinimDraft_5_FD_180685 | JGI IMG/M metagenome (GOLD analysis project Ga0233373, IMG submission 180685) | Fecal eukaryotic communites from dung pellets of Tule Elk in California, USA - Elk Dung E0 | ecosystem: Host-associated > Mammals > Digestive system > Large intestine > Fecal | place...
TGAACCAAGCATTTGAGGACCGCATCATCAGCCGTAACCCGATGCAAGGTATAGAGGGGTTCAAGGCGGAAGAGGGAACACGAATGTATCTCACACTGGAGGAAGTAAAGCTGCTCGTTCAGACGGAATGTGAATATCCGAACATCAAACGTGCGTTTCTATTCTCGTGCCTTACTGGATTGAGACGAAGCGATATCCTCAAATTGACGTGGGGCGAGGTTCATCAGCAAGGCGACTACACCCGAATTATCTTCAAGCAGAAAAAGACCGGTGGGCAGGAATATCTCGACATCAACGACCAAGCAGCCGAGTTGATGGGCGAACGTGGTGCCAATGATGAGCCAGTGTTTACCGATATTCACTCCCCCTCTTGTACCAACGAAGCGATAAAGCGTTGGGTTCTTCGTGCCGGGATTAAGAAAGATATCACATTCCATTGCGGACGTCATACCTTTGCGGTGCTTATGCTTGATTTGGGAACGGACATCTATACGGTCAGTAAACTGCTCGGACATCGAGAGCTTTCCACCACACAGATATACGCAAAGGTTCTCGACAAGAACAAGCAGGCTGCTGTCTCCAAGATACCCGATATACTTTGACGAAAAACAAGCAAAAACAAGCAAAACAAGCAAATGGTTGTTTTGACTTTTTGAGAAAACAAGCAAATGGTTGTTTGTCCCTAAAAACGCCCTTTTTTAGCCGATTTCAAAAAGAAAAAGTAACATAAAAAGAAAAATATAATAAATATATTTATATAAATATATATTTTTAGTAGAGGTAAGAAGAGTATAAGGATATAGGGGTGTGGGGAAAAAGGAAAAAGAGAAGAAAGGGGTAAATTCAACCAAAACAAGCAAATGGTTGTTTTTACCCCTTTATAGTTTGTCAGCCTTTATAGACTTTTCCAGTTCCAAGCAGAAGCCAGTTTGCCGAGACTTTGAAATACTTTATCAACGGAACGAGCCAAGCGACCTCAAAGTAACCTTTTCCGTTATCCGCTTTCTGGGCGTACCAGTGTCTGCGGTCAAATCCGTATGTGTCGCAAAAGCCGGCAAGACCTCCGGGCAATCGCTTTTCATCGATTAGCTCCTGCATCACGTCAAAATATCGCTTTTGGATATCCAACGTATCTTGTTTGTATGCTCTCGTCCTACTCATTCAGTATAGATTTCGTAATTTATGCGTTCCAAGACCGATTTAAGACGTTTTGTCTCGTCAATGGGTAAATTATCGACCAAACGTCTGTCAAGCTCCGTATCGAGCTGTAAGGTGGCTGATTTGACCTTTTCCTTGTCGATTCCGTTCTCCAAACAATCGACAAGGGTATTTATTACGATCCAGTGGCTATTCATATCACTTTATATGCTCTACGTTAATAATCTGATTTAACTCTTTATCGAAATAGATACGGTCTTTGTGAGTAACCTTTGCACCGAAGCTGTTCTTTGCTCGATACTCGTGTTCCACATAGTACCCGATATGCTCATTAGGGTCTTTCCCCTGCTTCTTGCAGTTTGCTCTGAATGTTTCCAGTTTTTCAAGCAAGACTTTTCCGCTATTTTCGTACTGGAACATGATGTATGAAGTTGGCGTGAGCTTTTGAGGGGTGTTTGATGTTCTCACGACTTCATAGCTACTTGCATCTTTAAGATGAGTTTGATAGTATTTATCAATCGCTTTCTCGTATGGTTCTTGACAGCTCGCCAATAGCAAGGTCAAGCAAATAAAAAACATCTTTTTCATACTGCTTTATCTTTTATCATACAATTATTGTTATTTTTTCTCCAATAACCCAATCAGTCTATCCATTTGCTCATCTTTCTTTTCTAAAAGAGCAATGAACCTTTCAGATATTGAGTTTACGGAATTTCCAGTTCCAGACACAGCAACACTGTTGTCTGATGCAACTGCGTTCGACACATCTTTGTAGAAAAAGCCAACGCTTTTGTTTGTTGCTTTGGCTATCGCTTCTAACAAACCGCTCTTCACATCTTCTGCTTTTAAGGCTGAATGTAGCCTTTGGTCGTTGTCAAAACCCAACTTTTTAGCGAGTTCGGCTAAATTTATTCCCTCTTCTCGCAAAATTTCTTTCAATTCTTTTCCGCTCATATTCAAGCTGTTATAAGTTATACAACAATTTTTTCGCAAAATTCCCAACAGAATTGTTTGATAATACCAACAAAACCGTTTATCTTTGCATCACGAAACAGCAATGTTGCGTGCTAATATACATCTTTTGCGCTTGATAGGCAATTAAAACATAAAGAAAATATAAGTTATGACAAAAAAGACCTTCAAACAGATTTACGAGGAGCTGGACCCGACACCTCCAAAGATGAGGTGGATTCAGCGGATTGCGAAAGCTACAATGCGTAGCGAACTGACTGTTCGAATGTGGCTGAACGGTCGCCAAAGCTGTTTATCTGGTCACCCCTCCCAACCTTCGCAGACGGTCGGGGTATTAGGCTTCCCTTAGCTTAAAGAATGTGGCACGTGCAAGCACGTCGCCTGTTATAAAGATTGTCTTCACATCTTTGCTTTAAAAGCAGGATATGATAGTTTCAACTTTCTATAGTGAGTCATATAACATTAGTATTAACTGTTGAACTATGACCAGCTAATTGCTTGCCAGAGTTATCGTGATTCTCCTCCGACTGATTAATGCAATTATGCTTGGTCTTTATAAGAGAAAAACAGAAGTCGTACAACTGACGGATAATTTGTTCCTCTTCTTTAGAAACCCCATCAGCAATAATTGCCGTTTCCTGCCTATTGCTATAAGATGTCCTTAACAAGTCTATCATGCTAACCAGTTTATACCAGGAACAAATCTGTTCATCACCTATGTAATTTCTTATAGATTTTTCTAAACTTTCAGGAAGTCTGATGTCAGAATCTTCCATAAGAAAAACAGACTTGACGTAGTGTATAAATGTGTCATATTGTTGATTGCAAAGTGTGCTGTGCTTGACGATAGCCCCATTCTCCTTTTCTGCTGATTCCGAAAGATAGAGAAAATACAAATCCAAACTTTCTGCCGTCTCTTTGACAGTTGCCGTTCCAATAATGAACCGTTTGAACTGCATATCAGAAAACAGTTTCAAGTCTTCAACATCCTTAATCCTCACCGACAAGTATTGGGCACTGTTGATGGTGAAGATAAACATTTTTGAAATAGGCTTGATATCCAATTGCTGAATGGATTCTAACCCATCCACGAACTGTCGGACAGTGGCACGCTGCCATTGCCACTTACGACTTAGTTCTGATATTGAAGAGATGAACTGTCCTGGTTGCAACATCATTTGTTGTCCAGCCACCTTTACAGTATATGCATCAGATGCAGCCAGTGCCAGAAGGTCGCAGTAAGCTTCCAATCTACTGAATCTACCATCTGATTTGGGCTTAAGGAATTCCAACAAAGACCGTTCAATAGACTGGTTAGTTCGAATATCTGTGATTTGATTACTTGTTACATTTGTCATTTGATTATCATTTTTAATTTTGTGAACTGATTTTTGAGCAAGTAATGTCAGGTCATCCTTCAAATAAATGTGGTAATCAATTATATTCTTTAAGTATCCTTTCTTGTATCATCTGTTTGTCCATAGCCATCCATTCTTCTTTGCGAATTTTCAGAAGACGTGCAGATGGATAGAAAACAGAAGCAATGCCGATAGTGTAAAAGACATGAAACAGACTGTTCAGGTAAGGAATGGCAAAGCATATCATGCCTAAAACCATTGTAGCGAAGAATAGCACCTTGTTAGCTTTTAATCGACTGAGTACATAATCAGATACTCGATAAGAGAAACAAAGTACAATCATCATTACGGACAAACCGACTGCATAGTTCTGGTCTGTCATGCAGCAGCACCAGTTTATGAAAAAAAGCACAATGAGCACGCAAAGGCTATAAAACTTCCTTGCATTGCGAAACAATGTCATGTTGCAATAAAACCTCTTCATGAAGTTGTATGTCTTTCGGTATAAACAGAAAAACATACATAGTTCAACAAATGGAAAAACAAATTTAATGATGTCTAAAGTCTGTAACATACGAGTGAAAGTTTGTGATTATTATCTGTTTACAATCGTTCTGAAATTCTGTGATTCAAGTGTAAATTATAACTAGGCGAATCAGGCTTTACAATTCCTTCTTTGGCCAGTTCTTCACTTACCTCAATCATAAGTCTCAGGTATATGTCTATATTATCTTCATGTCCCAATTCCTGTTCCTGTTGCATGTCATTAACCGTTTCATCCTTCTTGGCAGGTTCTATTTCTTCCATTGTGTCAGGATTAATATCAGGAGGCAGTTCCACTGCACTCCAGATGCACTTAATCAGACATACTGTACCCAAGATTACTAAACCAAGTATAGCCTTTATGTATAAGTTGTCATCGATTAGAGACATAAGAACAAGGCAAAACCCTATTGCCGAAAGTAAAAGGCAACTATATTTATATTGTGTCATAATCAAATAAATCCAATTTTAAAATTCCAAATGATGCTGTTTTGATAATATACTCCACATCTGATAGAGTGAGAGAATTTTGTTCACTACGGAGGGCGGCAGACGGGTCTTTACGACAAAGTGCTGCCAGTCCCTGACCAATATCATATTCACTTATTTGCCATATTCTTCTCCGTTGGATATTGTCATGTTCACGAATACTTTGAAGAGTCAATGAACGGAATTGCAAGGTTCTAAGACTGCCATCCTGAATAATTCTCATCTCTACAATCCTTTCTGTATCAATAACCCTTATCCATGTCCTATATCGTTGAATAATATCTGCAATATGATAATAAGTCTTGGAGTTCATCTATAGTCCGCAATTGAAATCGTTTAAAATTTCTCCATGCTTTCTCTTTATCTTAAATTTTCCTCTGTTTTCATGAAGTTTAAGGTCTTCCAGTATATCTGTATACATTACCTCTATGGAATTGTATAATGTTACCTTTAGGTCATGAACCAATCCATCAACGCCTGTCTTACAGTTTATTTTGAACATACGTTCTGTTACTGGAAAACAATAGGCACAGCATTCATGTCCAAAAACTGTTGATACGGAAGGAATTAAGTGATATAGAATTGCAAGATCTGCATTCTCATCAAACATTTCAATGATTCTATCAAGAGACTGTGGATTATGAACCTCATAAGGAAGGATTGCATAATCTTCATAAGCCGTAATCTCTCCCAGCCAGAAATTGTCTATCACCTCAGGCAATTGCATTGGTCCAATGGTTCTGAATTTGTAAATGGCTTCTTCTAACATGAATTTTTGTGTTTATAAGGTTATTATATATAGTTGCATTATTTGTTCTGGTAATCGCAGGGATACTTTATCATCGACTAGCTGCTTGGCATGCAGTTCAGCTACCATATTATTATATGCTTCAGCAATGCTTGTCATCAGTGTTTTCTGCTCATCTGTAAGCATGGCAATTGTAAAAGAGTCGATTGAAAGATAGGGTTGGATAATCATCCAAAGAAATGCATTAGCTTGCTGAGGGTTCTTTACCTTACCCATTTTAAGTTGTTTGTAACAGACTTCAGCATTCATGAGCAATCTTCTGGCGGTTCGCATTGACATATATACCAATACTTCTTCTTGGGGAATTTTGTCATTATATGCTTCCTTATAAATATTTCCGCATATTCGTTCCGTTATTAGAGTAATCTTACCTAAGCCCATTTCTGAATATTTGTCTATATTCAAAAGAAAAGAACGGAAATGACGGTCTTCTTCTGCTATAAACGAATTCACGTTTTCCATATTACTGAAACCTTTGTGTTCAGAGGTTACTAGGAAGTCCTGATAATCCAGCAACAGTTTGGATATGTCATCGTTTTCAAAAGGCTTATTCTTATCTAATGAAGAAAAGAATTCTAATGCCTTATCTTTTATTGGCATTAATTCCTGTTCATCCGAAAATAGGGAAGTGTTTAGCTTAACTAGGGCGACATCTTTCATGGTATAATCTCGTGAAAGACGTATGAATTCATTTCTGATAGAATCTGTTATAGAGTCAAAATCAAGTGGCAAACTTACATGAGCAGTGTAATGTGGATCCTTTTTAATATATCCAAAGACTGTATCTTGTAACTCCTGCCATTTGTTTATATAATCAGACAAGGTCTTCGCATCGACTTTTGAAAGGACTTTCATTGAAGCATGAAAATCTTTGTATGATTCAAGCGCATCAGATGAAGAATTAAAGTTGTAGGAAGTGCTTTTGTCACAAGCTGAAAGCGTCATTATAAGACACAAAAAAAACAAGTGAAAGATCAACGTCTGAATTCCGTTTTTTCTTTCACTTGTTTGATTTCTTTTCATTTGTTTGCTCGCTGTGTAATCGTCATTGATGCTTGACTTTAGCGAGCTTTCATAAACATGGTTATTACCAGAAGGATGTAAATATTTCATTGGTGTATAAATTGAATTAAAACGGTGCAAAGTTACAGATAAAATTTCATAAAAATTACACTTTGAATAATACTTTAAATTTATTTAGTTTTCATACTTTTTTTAGTATGATTTTTTTTGTGCTATAAATCATGGATAAGATTATTCGATGGATAAAAAAATATAAGAATTGCACAAGTATGATTATTAGTACGATTATATTTAGTAACTTTGCATTAATAAATCTGACAGAAACAGCCTTAAAATCAACTATAATGGCAAAGATTGGTTACATAATGGTCACATCTCAGTACGAGCATCTGGAGGAAGACCGCAAATGGATGAGCGATTTCGGATGCGTTCATGTTATAGAAGAGGAAGATGCTAACGAAAAGCATCGCCCGCTGTGGAAACAGCTGATGGTAACACTTGAACGCGGTGATGAGCTTGTCATTTCTAAATTTTCCAATGCATTACGTGGAAGTAGGGAACTGGCAGGATTTCTGGAATTTTGCCGCATTCATGTCATACGCATAGTAAGCATCCACGACCACATAGATTCCAGAAATATTCTATTTCCTGAGACAAAACCATCTGATGTGTTAGAAATGATTGGTTCTCTTCCATTCGAAACATCTGCATTGAGAAAGGCTGCCGCTCATGAAGTGCAATTAAAAGAGAAAATGATTGTTACCCTCCCTCCTGTCTCTACAGCCAAGAAGAGACGGTTGGAACGTGAGAAACTTATCATCAATCTCTATTCAGCCGGGCATCCTATTGATGAGATTTGGAAAGCAAGCGGATTCCATAGCAGAAGTTCTGTTTTCCGCATATTGAATAAACACGGAATAGAACTAAACCGATATAACCATTCCGGTCCTATCAAAAAATGGAACGAACGCAAGAATCCTCGAAGCAGAGGTCCTGTCAGTAAGGAAAAAGAAGATTAAGTATAAAGACAAATGAAAACCATATTATACCTACATGGATTTTTTTCAAGTGGAAGCTGCGAACCTGCAAATGCTTTAAAAGGAGCATTAGCAGACAAGGTACGTGTCTTGACTCCAGACCTTCCTATGAATCCCAAGGAAGCATTAAAATATATCATCGATTTATGTGAGAGAGAAAATCCCGATTTGTTGGTGGGTAATAGCTGCGGTTCATTCCTAGCCCAAATCATTGCTCCCATAGTTGGTATTCCGGCACTGCTTGGCAATCCTTATTTCAAAATGACAGAGTTCCTGCAAACTCGTATTGGCAATCATCAATACAAGTCACCTCGCAAAGACGGAATACAGGACTTTATTATAGATGACAGTCTCATTGATGAATTTGCCAAGATTGAAGAAGTGCAATTCAATTATACCAATCCTTATTGGACGGATAAGATTTGGGGACTTTTCGGAGAACAAGATACATTGGCCAATTTTGAGTCACTGTTTCTAGAGCATTACAACATGGTCTATCACTTTCCTGGTGCCCACACACCAACGGAAAACGACATAAAGACATGGTACATTCCACTCATTGAGAAGATGCTAATGACTTACAAACGCAAGGAACAACGCTTCTTCAGCCATTTTAAAGGAGGGCTGTACAAGTTCATCCATACAGCATACGACTCTGAGACACAAGAAAGAATGGTTGTCTACCAAGCTCAATATGGAACAAAATCATATTGGGTAAGACCAGAAAAGATGTTCTTTGAAAATATGACTAGGGACGGAAAGACATTTAGTAGATTTGTAGAGATTGATAATGAGTAAATCAAAAGCATGATTCCGCTCAGAATAGAAGATTCAACTCCTGAAGAACGTAGGCAATGGCTTATAAAGGCATTCCCATGTATCAGCGACTGCGAACAATGTGGACTTTGCAAAATGTATCACAATCAAGATGTCGAACTGGTCTATGAGGATTATATTAAAGGGATAAGGACTTTCGAAGAAATATCAAAGGATTATAGAAGAATATAAGAATGGAAACATTTAACGATATAATATCTGGTGAAGTACTGACATTAGTCGATTTTTATGCCACCTGGTGCGGACCTTGTAAGAACATGCATCCGATACTTGAACAGGTGAAAGAAAAATTAGGCGACCAAGTACGTATTATCAAAATAGATGTGGATAAGCATAGGGATCTCTCTCAACAATATAACATACAAGCTGTCCCAACATTCATCATATTCCGACACGGAAAAGCGTTGCATCGGTTTAGTGGCGGAATGCCAAGGGTAGATTTGATTTATTTGCTCCAACAATATATGTAAGTGCGATGAGGATTGAAGAAGCTATTGTATATGTTATAGCTGCCAGAAACGGAGGTATGACAACAGACCAGATTGCGGATGCCATCAACCGACAAGGATTGCACCGTCGTAAGGACGGACTTCCTGTAACAAGCAAACAGGTCTATGCCGTCATCTGCCGTTTCCCTGATATGTTTACAAAAGAAGCAGGACGTATCATGCTGATGATATAAACTATTAAAGCAAAAAGAAGACTCACTATGATAAAGAATTTGATATTTGACTTTGGCAAAGTGCTCGTTGACTATGACTTTGAGGCATTTTTCCGGAAACATATCCCTGACACGGAACGCTGTAGGGCTTTTACACCAATTCTCTATAATGAGCACATTCAGCAGTTGCTGGATAGAGAGGCAAACCCCTTCAATGAAATCATGGAAGAAATCATTGGGTTACATCCTTCATTCGAAAATGAGATTAGAATGTTCAATGAATACTATACAGAGATTGTAACTAAAGAGATTGAGGGCATGAGAGATTTGCTAACCCGACTGAAAAAGGAAGGTTTCAAGCTCTACGGATTGACTAACTGGTGCAGCAAGGTATATCAGACCATAGAACAATTTGAGATATTCAAGTTGCTCGATGGATATATCATTTCATCTGAAGAGAAGGTCATCAAACCAGAGCCTGAGATATACCAAAAGCTTTTTGCAAAGTTCAACCTGCAACCTGAAGAATGTGTATTTGCTGACGATAAAGAAGAAAACATTATAGGAGGCAAGCAGTTAGGCATGAAAGGCATTGTCTTCAAGAATGCAAAACAATATGAAGAAGAACTTAGGAAAATTATTGCTGCAAGCGTCGACGATATGGCATGGAAAGTTCTCGAATCAGAATACCTGTTTCAACGCCCATGGCTGACAGCAAAGCGTGAGCATGTAAAACTGCCAACAGGTGCAGAGATTAAGGATTTCTATGTTTTGGAATATCCAGATTTTTGCAATGTCATTGCCATTACAAAGGAAGGAAAGTTCCTGATGGAGCGTCAGTATCGCCATGCACAACATTTCACAGGATATGAGATACCTGCAGGTTGTGTAGAAACTGGAGAAGACCCCATGGAAGCAGCCAAGCGAGAACTTTACGAAGAAACAGGTTATGGCGGTGGCGAGTGGACGCATTTTATGACCATCAGCCCCAATGCCGGAGCATGTACCAACTATAGTCATACTTTCTTGGCCATAGGTGTAGAACCTTTGTCAACACAACACCTGGAAGAATCTGAAGACATCAAGATAGTTCTGATGGAACCTGACGAAGTGATTCGTATGCTAAAAAATGACGACTTTCATCAAGCAATGATGGCAGCACCGTTATGGAAGTATTTAGCGATAAACAAACTATTATAATATCACAATGACGAGTAACGAACAAGCATTATTGGCCCAGATGCAGGACATGGGATATTCTCATGGTCTTTGTGTGGCTGCCCTACAGATATTATCACAATCAAAGCAAGCCGTTAGCGATATGCTTGCATATATCTATGATGAGCAACCTACAGAACAGGAGTTTATAAGTGAGATAGCCAGAATTTGTGATGCAAACGGACTTAGTCCTCAATTATGATAGCCTATGAATGAAATTATATTTCTAACGCCTGACCTGAGTACGGAATTGCCTCTACTCTATGCGGACGCAGGTATTCCAGCTGGTTTCCCGTCACCTGCACAGGATTATGTTGATGGTGTATTGGATTTGAACAAGGAACTCATCCAGCACCCAGCTGCCACGTTTTATGCAAAGGTGGTCGGTGACTCTATGGCACCAGAAATCAATGAAGGCGACTTGCTCGTTGTTGACAGAAGCCTGGAACCATTTGACGACTGTATTGCTGTTTGTTGTCTGAACAATGAGTTCACAATCAAGCGTATTGACCTCAGCAGAAAGGATGAAGGTTATATCAACCTCATTCCAAACAACAAAAAGTACGAACCAATCACCGTAACTGAAGAGGACAAGTTCATCCTCTGGGGAGTGGTGAGATATGTCATACATAAAACCGTATAATATGCCATGATGTACGCTGTGGTGGATTGTGACAATTGTTTTGTCTCGTGTGAAAGGGTGTTCCAACCTGAATTGTTAGGCAAACCTGTAGTTGTGTTGTCTAACAATGACGGATGTGTTGTAGCCCGTTCGAATGAAGCCAAGGCACTGGGCATCAAGATGGGTGTCCCTATATATCAAATCAAAGACCTGTGTACTCAGCATGATGTCCAGATCCGTTCGAGCAATTACATTCTCTATGCAGACATGAGCAATCGTGTGATGAGCATCTTGCGTGACGAAGTTGGTCCTGGACGTTTGGAGCAATATTCCATTGATGAAGCATTTCTCTCTATAGAACTGGCTTTTGACTACAGACAATGGGGTGAAGCACTGGTGAAAAAAATCGGGATGTGGACGGGAATGCCTGTAAGCATCGGCATGGCTCCTACCCGAACCCTTGCCAAAGCAGCCGTTTGGTTTGCGAAAAAATGGAAGGGTTACAATAAGGTTTGCATCATTGAGAATGAGGAACAACGCGAAAAAGCGTTGAAGTCGCTGCCTATTGAAGAGGTTTGGGGTATTGGCTGGAGAGGCAAAAGCAAGTGCGACTATTATGGTATTAAAAATGGCTTTGACTTTACAGAAAAGTCCGAATCGTGGGTTCGTAAGCTTTTTACCATTACTGGAGTCCGCACTTGGAGAGAGCTGAAGGGACAATCGAGCATAGAATCTGTACTCACTGGCGACAAGCAGACCATTTGCACGAGTAGAAGTTTTGACGGTATGGAACAAGACAAAGGAAAGCTGGAGATGTACATCAGCAATTACGCCGCTCATTGTGCCCAGAAGGTAAGAGCGCAAAAGAGCGTATGCAGCATGGTGACGGTATTCCTACAGACAAATCATTTCCGTGAAGACCTTCCGCAACATGATGCAGGTCTTACCGTTACACTACTTACTCCTGCAAGTTCAACAAATGAAATAGTAAAAGCAGCTCTCAGAGCATTCCGTGCTTGTTATAAGGCTGGCTTCCAATACAAGCGTGCAGGTGTGATAGTGAGTGGCATTACAAAAAGTACATCCATCCAACAGAATCTCTTTGATGAACTCACTCCAGAACAAAGGCAAAAGTTCAACAAACTCTCTGAGGTAATGGACACCATTAACCGTAAGATGGGAAATGACACAATGATTCTTGGTGCCCAGCAATTCCCCAAAGATGAAAAGACAGGAGAACAACTGAACTTCCGCGACTTGATAAAGCACGACCATCGTTCCAAGTGCTATACCACAGACATAAACGAACTGATAGAGGTGAAATAATTACACGCCTACCTATCTCGTCGAAAATCATTACGTTCTTCGGCACCGAAGATAGTCAGAAAGACCACTCCGATGACCCGAAAGACTACAATGAGGATGATAATGGCCAATAAATCTTCCATACTATTATTAACTTAGGTTTCTACTCTATCATAGAGGTTTATGACTTTCTTGCCTTGTTTTACTGCTCGGCGATAAGTATAATATGTTCCGCCTCTCTTGTTGCCGTTGTAAAACGCAATCAAGACAGTGGAATGCAACAACAGATAATCATTCCTTTTAAGCAGTGAATCACGACTAAACTTTTCGCTCAACAGAATCCTCCTGTTTGCTTTCTTATAAATCTTGTCATATAACTCCTTGTCCTTTTCATCCCAAAGTTTGGTTTGGTCAGGATGTGGTATGACGGCAATCAGCTTCAGTTCCTTAAGTCTTGATTTCAACGAGAGGGCGGCTTCTGCCGCCATTAAATCAAAGCCCATAGCCATACCGCATAAGAAATAACGATATCCCATGTTATAGGCATTCTCTATTTCTTTCACTAATAAATTCTTCACTTGTTTCCGCAATACTCTCGGCACAAGGCGATGTCCGCTAAATGCAACGGACAATTCTGATGGATAATTAAAAGTTCTCATATTTACTTGACTTTATAATGTGTTCTTGCCAAGAAAAGACCACCGAGAACATTTGCTCCCAGGTTCTCTAATTGATTGGCATAAACGGCATAGCTTAATCCCTTTG
>Ga0233373_1000112_pt1 | contig 12785 bp, 7 predicted proteins | sample ElkDunMinimDraft_5_FD_180685 | JGI IMG/M metagenome (GOLD analysis project Ga0233373, IMG submission 180685) | Fecal eukaryotic communites from dung pellets of Tule Elk in California, USA - Elk Dung E0 | ecosystem: Host-associated > Mammals > Digestive system > Large intestine > Fecal | place...
TAATATTTCATTTTCATATTGACTTATGTATCTGTAACTTCTTGGCATAACAAAACCCTCCTGATGTTATTCTACATCAAGAGGGCTCTTTTTTCTATTGTCCATTTTTTACGGACTTGTTCAAAATGCCTATGAAGTTAGAAATTTTAATCTAACCTCATAGGCTTTTTACTTTTAACCGATAATATAAAAAATTATAAACACTATTCTTATCTTCGTCGTCCGCTACCGAATATAAACCAGCAAAGCACAAATCCTATTGATGCAACAATTGTTAACATTTCACCGAACACTACAAGTATTGCCATAGCAACAGCTATAACTACCAAGATAATAAAAATTGTTTTTATGAATTTAACAAATTTATTTAGTTCTTTTGTTGTTACAATATTTTCCTTGTTATCCAAGTTATTACGATTAAAATATGAACTATAGTTTTTGGGGTCGTTTAATAGTTCAATTTCTTTTTGCAATTGCGAATTCATTGCTTTAAGTTTTTTCTTTTTTCCTATTTTAACAAAGCCCGAAACAATAGTGACAACACCAACAATTGATGCAATCACAAATAACACCAAAGCAATAGTTAAAGAATCGCTTGATGGATAATTGTAGAAAGCAGCGTTCACTTGATAGGCGTTATACTCATCAAAAACTCGATATAAAAAAATCGCAATTAAAAACAAGCCACCAATAATTAAGATAGGTCCAAAAGAATATTTATCCTCATTAGATTTGATTTGTTCTTCTAATTCTTTAATCCTTTTATCTGCTTTATCTTTCAACACTGTATCATTAATTATTTTTTCGTCCTTACTATGTGTTGAAATTGGTTTTGCGCTGATTTCCACTGTTGATTCAACTTTTTGCGTTGGTTTTTTTTCGCGTTCAGCAGCATTTACAGATACACGTATTGTTGGAGTTGAGTTAATTGATTTTGCCTTTTTCATAACATCTTCAACTGTTTCACCAGCTTTATATTTTACAAGCTCAGCACCAAATTTTGCAGCCATTTTTTCGGCATTCACCATTACTTTAGAGCCTTCAGGAACATAGATAACTTTTAATGCTTCACATTTTTGGAAAGAGGTCATAAGAAACTTTTCCATGCTTTCAGGAATGAATATTTCTTCCAAGGAAGAACATCCTTTAAAAGCGTTTTTAGCAATAGTTTTTACACCATTTTCAAAAATTACACTCTTCAAATTAATACAGTTTGAGAATGCTCCTTCACCAATTTCAACAACATTACCTGGAACAATAATCTTTTCCACATATCTATTTTTTGTGAAAACATTTAGTAAAACCTTTGTTACTGTTTTTGGCAATGTATACTCTTTATCACGTTTTGCAATTGGATAATACAACAGTTCCGTACCATCTTTATTAAGTAAAACACCATTCACAGAACTGAATATCTCATTGTTATCAGATACATCAACACGAGTTAAATTTCTCATTTTGGGGAATGGAGTCTCACTTTGTGTATCAAATTTCTTTAATGTACGTGGGAAAGTAAATGATGTAACATTACTAATATCTTTATTTGCATTGTAGAACTTAGATGATGCAAATTGGATAATTCCCTCAGGCAAAACAATATTGGATGCTTTTCCTTTGTACTTTTTCAGTATTCCTTTATCAAACTCGAAATCTTCATCTTCTGAGACAAAACCATTCAGCCAGAATTTATCGTCCAATTCAAATATCAACTTATCTATATCATCACAATAGCCTATCCCCCACTTTTCTATTTGCCACACAGAAAAATCGGTTTCAACACCTTTTAAACTAAGCAGATATTTATTCCACAAGTCAACTGTTCTTCCTGCAAAATATTCAACATGGTCTATCGTATATCTACCTTCATGTTTATACAAGACATCTTCAGGGACATCAGAAATATCCACGGGGATTATCTCTTTTATTCTTCTAACGAATATTTCAAAGTCATGTTCATAATATTTCGGATATGGCTTACCCTGTTCCAAAAGTTCTGCAAATCCTTCAGGGAAAATATTATTGGATTTAAACTCAATTGGTATGTATTTCCCGCGTTTTGTTGCTTCATCAATTTCAGCCTGTTCTCGCTGTCTTGCTTCTTCAGCCATAGCTTGAGCCTGTTGACCAAGTGCTTCTAAACTGTTTTTAATATCTTCAAGTGAATCAACAATTTCAGCTTTGGCTTGTTCTGCTGCAATAGGGTCGAAATCATCTTCGTCATCGTAGTCATTGATATCATCTTCTATTGATTCTTTTTGAGATAATGCATCTTTTATACATGCTAAAGCACTATTTGCTTCTGGAAAAGCCTTTTCCATTTTACTCAACAAATCGCAATAAATATTCTTTTCTTCAGACATAGCATAAGCTGCCACACCATAAACTTCTTCAATAAGTTCCTTGTCAATTTCATCTCCAGTAATTATTGTATATATTTGTGTTACAAAAACAAAGAGCACCCTATTAATGCCTAAAATCTCTTCAATTTTCTCACCAGAAAAAACCTTTGCTATTACTTCTGGCTCAATATCATTTGAAAATGAAAGCATTAGCAAAGCAAACATATATCCGTGTATATTTTTTATCAATTCATCATGATATTTCTGCTTGGTTTCATCATCAAAATCATAACTATTTATAATTAAATCAAAAATTTCTACAAATGCACTCTTACCATAAATATCCTCATTAGATGATTTGCTCTTAGCTTTTTTTGTACTTGCTTTTGTAGCAGTCTCTTTTTTAGAATTCTTTGTTGTCTTATTATCTGAAGCAACAATATCGAAACTAATCGTCATAAGTGGATTTTTAGCTCGATTACCTCTTTGCGATAAAGGTGTGGCTGAATCAACCTTCGCATTAGCAACAATAAACTTACCTGAATCAAGTTGCCACGCAATTTCTTCAGCAACATATGCAGGAACATGTCCTAATCCACGACCTTTTCCAGCAACAAGAATCGCATTTGAATCGTAAGGATTGTTTGGTTCTCGGACTAGTTCCACAGCATCACCGACCGTCATATATTCATGGTTAGGTGCTCGTCCTTCTTTACCTGTTCCAACCAATTCGACCTCATAACTCGCTTTATAATCACAAGATGCGTTTGGATTAAATGAGTATTTGTCTGCTTGTTTACTTACAAATCCGTGTTCTTCAGCATATTCTACAACAGAGCCAAAATCTTCTTCAGATAAAACCTGCCAAAGAGCTCTATCTTTATCGTCACCATCCCAGTCTTCTTCGTCAACACTTATGGTTTTAATAACCCCTTCTTCTTTTTCCTGACAAAAATATGAAGAGCCCACATCTTCAGTATCGATTTCGCATATTTCGATTGTAGAAAACTCAGTAGTCGAACTAAGTTGTGTGGCCTTTGCTGTAATTTCCGCACGAGCATCTGAGATAGCAGCATCACTATATGAAAGTCTGTCAAAATCACCAGTCAACAATTCTGCGAACCATAATGCGACATTACCATCTGAAGGATAATGGTTATATAACGAATCCTCGCTATACCATGTAGCCTCTACCTTACCATTCCAAGCACTTACTGGGATATTATACTTTTTACATATTTCAGCAAGTTCCTTGTTATGTATACTAAATGTCACAAAGCTTGAACTACTTGAGTTAGTTACAAAATCAGTTCTGATTTTCATAATAATTCTCCTTTAGAATGATTTTTCGTTTTTATTGCACATTACGACTTCTGGCATGAGTGGACATCCGCCCATACAATATTCACGATTTGAACAACTAGGACATTTATTTTTCATTTTATTCCTGAATTGTTCAAATTGTTTACTATTCCAAGCTTCTTCGATTGTCATATCTCTCAAAGAAACCTGATATGTTTGCTTTTGGTCAAAACTACAAGGCACCATAATCATATCAGCACCTATATAGCAAGAATACCTTGCCCCCTCACAGGTGTCAAGTGATTCTGGCAAAACGCTATGGCAAAAATTAACTGCTCCTGGAACCGTACAGCTATCCATACCAACCTTGAATGGATGTGGTTTATCAAATTCAGCAAAGAAAACTTTAACCTTTTCATCAGTTGGCATCAACATATTTTTGTGTGAGCCGAGGCCCGCTGGTTTATGCAACAAGAATATTGCTGCATTGATTCCTTGCGGAAAATCATTTTTCTTAAGTCTATCTATTGCTTCATCTATACTGTTGTTACCAAGCACATAGTGAATGTTAGTTTTCACTCCTGCGTCAATCAACATTTGAATTGCCTGATAGGTATATTCGTTACGATACCAACTTACTGCAACTGCACCACAATATTTTTTGCATATTTGTGCGATTTCAGGAGTCATGCCATAACCCGATGTGGTGAAATTAGGTACAATATCATTTTCACGACAAATCTTAAGTAATTCTTCAAAATGCTCATGCTGGTCAGGGTCTCCTCTTCCTCCTAAAGCAATTTGATTTGTTCGATGTCTGCATTGCTTTGCAATCCAACGAAAATCTTCAACCTCCATATTAGGCTTATTGATATTAGGACCATTCTGATAACATTCAATACCAGCTTTTAAGCAAAGTCCCGTTTTACCATGAATACAATACCCCATAACACCCACATCAATCAGGTGTGGAAATGACGCCATAAACGGGTCAATGCCAGTATCCTTACCGTTTTCATCTAATATACCTGTGCGGATATAAAAACCTGTATCAGTGTCAAACGCAGTTTTGAAATTGTATTTTTTGTCGTAAATTATGTAACGCATTTCCATTCATCCTATATTTGATATCCTTTCTTAAAAGAATAAATCTAAAATAAATCTTATCTATTGATTTCAGTGTCGATGCTATAATTACTAATATCACCACACCACATATAAAACTAAACGTATTCTTTAACCATAATTAACCAACGGTTTCCCTTCGTGTAATATTATACTAAATTAAAATGCCCTTTGCAATAATTGTAAAATATTAATTGTACCCAAAAGCGTACACTATAAAAATAAAGCGGTTGTCACAAAAAGCTAATAAAATACGATTAATTATTATATAACTGCTGTACATAAAAAGGGACTGTTTTTTAGTTAGCTTTATTGCAAAACAAGTTGAATTGTGATACACTTATTATGGTTTTATATAAGCAATTTTAATTCAATGGCTAAATTACTGTCCCCATTAACTTCCGATAATTTTTATTATAAGGAAGCAACGTAAGGAGAATGTCATATGAGTCCCGTATTAAATAAAAAACAAATGACAGAAGAAGATATTAAGCTTCAGTACATAACCCCTGCAATACAGAGCAAATGGGGTCTTGACCGCATGACTATGGAAACAAGAATCACCGATGGCCGTATCAACCTTAAAGGCAATCTTGTTGCAAGAGAAAAGCCCAAGAAAGCTGACTATGTTTTATATCTTAACAAGTACAAGCCCATTGCAATTGTTGAAGCAAAAGACAATAACCATTCTATCTCCTACGGACTTCAACAAGCCAAACTCTATGCAGAAATGCTCGATGTTCCATTTGCTTACAGTTCAAATGGTGATGGCTTCCAAGAATATGATTTTCTTACTGGTATTGAAAGAACACTTGGAATGGATGAATTCCCAAGTGTTGAAGAATTGACTTCTCGTTGGGAAGCTCAGGGAATAACAGATAACGAAAAGAAAGTTATTGCACAGCCTTACTATTCAAGTCAGAACACATATGACCCTCGTTATTATCAGCGTAATGCAATCAACCGTACAGTTGAAGCAATTGCAAAAGGACAAGACCGCCTTTTACTTGTTATGGCTACAGGTACAGGTAAAACATATACTGCTTTCCAGATTGTATATCGTCTGTTAAAGAGCAATCTCAAGAAAAAGGTATTATATCTTGCTGACAGAAATATTCTTGTTGACCAGTCTATTCAGCAGGACTTTTCACCGCTTGAGAAAACTATTCACAAAATTAACTTTGCAAAAGATGACCCTACAACGATTACTTCTCATGAAGTATATTTTTCTCTTTATCAACAGCTTGTAGGTAATGATGATGAAGATGTAGAAGTCAGCAACGAAGAAGTTACAAGTCGTCTTGAAAAACTCTTTAACAAAGATTTCTTTGACCTCATAATTGTTGACGAGTGTCATAGAGGTTCAGCAAAAAAGGATAGTAACTGGCGTAAAATTCTTGAATATTTTTCATCTGCAACACAAATCGGTATGACAGCAACACCAAAAGAAACAAAGTATATTTCTAATATTGATTACTTTGGTGAGCCAATTTACACCTATAGTCTTCGTGAAGGTATTGAAGATGGTTTCCTTGCTCCATTCAAGGTTATTAACATTAAAACTAATATTGGTGAAGGTTGGAGACCTTACAAAGGTCAAGTTGATAAAAATGGCAACCTTATTGAAGACCGAATTTATACCAATAGTGATTTTGACTACAACATCATACTTGAAGACCGTACTTATGAGGTTGCAAGAGAAATTACAGAATATCTTAAAAGTACTGACAGAATGCAAAAAACCATTGTTTTCTGTGCAACAGAAGACCACGCAGACAGAATGCGAACTGCACTTACAAATCTCAATTCAGATATGTGCCAAAAAAATCCTGATTATGTAGTCCGTATTACCGGCTCTGATACTTTTGGAAAAAGCAAGCTTGACTATTTTATTTCTGTTTCATCACCTTATCCGGTTATTGCAACAACATCAAAATTGCTTTCAACCGGTGCAGACTGTAAAATGACAAAACTTATCGTTCTTGATGAAATGATAGGTTCAATGACCGAGTTCAAGCAGATTATCGGTCGTGGCACTCGATTGCGTGAAAAAGACGGAAAAACACACTTTACAGTTATGGATTTCCGTAATGTTACAAGACTTTTTGCTGATAAAGAGTGGGACGGTGAAGTTCAACAAGATGATGGTTTTGGTAATCCTCCCAAACCACTTGTATTAATAGACCCACCATTTCCTCCAAATCCTATAGACCCACCTCCGTTTCCACCTACACCGAAGCCAAAACCAATTGTAAGACCTGACGGTTGTAGAGTTGAGGTCATCGGCAAAACAGTTTCTGTTTACGATGCTAACGGAAAACTTCTCCGTCAGGAAAGTATCGTTGACTATACTAAATCTAATATTCTTGGTAGATATGCTTCTCTTGACAACTTTATCCGTCAATGGACCGCTGAGGAAAAGAAAGAAGCAATTAAAAAGTTACTTGAAGAACAAGGTATTGATTTACAACAGATGAAAGAAGAACAAGACATGGAAGATGTCGATGATTTTGACTTCATCTGTCACGTTGCTTACGACAAAAAGCCTCTCACCCGTCGTGAACGTGCTAATAATGTTAAAAAGCGTGATTTCTTAAGTAAATACAGTGGTGTTGCAAGAGAAGTTCTTGAAACTTTGCTTGTCAGATATATGAACACCGGCATTTATGAAATTGAGAAAACTGAAATCCTCAAACTTGATGATTTCAAAAAATATGGTAAGCCAGCAAAAATCGCTTCATATTTTGGTGGTAAGGATGGCTATATTCAAGCTGTTAGAGAGCTTGAAGAAGAATTGTATAAGGTAGGTTAAAATAATGAGCTTATCAAATTTCGTTAAAAGAATAAGAGATATCATGCGTAACGATGCTGGTATTAACGGTGATGCACAGCGTATTGAACAGATGGCTTGGATGCTTTTCTTAAAAGTATATGACGCCAAGGAAAAAGACTGGAAATTTGATGATGAAGATTATGTCTCAATCATCCCCGAAGAGTGTCGTTGGAGCAATTGGGCTGTTGATGACCGTTCAGGCAATGCTATGACTGGTGATAATCTTCTTAATTTCGTTAATAATACACTTTTTCCTGTGCTTAAAGGACAGGACATAAAAGACAGTAGTGGAAACATTCTTACAAAAGGTATTGAAGTTAGCAAAGATACTCCTATCAAAAAATCAATCGTAAAAACAACTTTTGAAGATGCAAACAACTATATGAAAGACGGTGTTCTTCTTCGTCAAGTTATCAATGTTATTGACGAACTCGAGCTTGATGACTATGAAGAAAGTCACGCTTTCGGTGATATTTATGAAACAATCCTTAAAGAACTTCAAAGTGCAGGTTCTTCAGGTGAGTTCTATACCCCTCGTGCTGTAACTGATTTTATGGCTAAAATGATTAAGCCACAAATCGGTGAAAATGTTGCTGACTTTGCATGTGGTACAGGTGGTTTCCTTACAAGTTGGCTTAAAGAATTGTCAACTCATATTGAAACTACTGAAGACCAAGAAAAATATGATAAATCAATTTATGGTATTGAAAAGAAACAGTTTCCATACATGCTTTGTATTACAAACATGCTTCTTCACGGCATTGATGTTCCGAAGATTTATCACGACAATTCTTTACTCCGTGATGTTCTTGACTATACAGAAGAAGACCAGTTTGAAGTTATTCTTATGAACCCTCCGTATGGCGGTAACGAAAAGAATGAAGTAAAAAACCACTTCCCTTCAGACCTTGCAAGTAGTGAAACCGCAGACCTCTTTATGTCAGTTATTATGTACAGACTCAAGAAGAACGGTCGTGCAGCTGTTATTCTTCCTGATGGGTTCCTTTTCGGTACAGATAATGCAAAAGTAGCTATCAAGAAAAAGCTTCTTTCAGAGTTTAATCTTCATACTGTTATCCGTATGCCTCATAGTGTTTTTGCACCTTATACATCTATTACAACAAATATTCTTTTCTTTGACAGAACAGGTCCTACAACAGAAACATGGTTCTATCGTCTTGATATGCCTGAAGGATATAAAAACTTCTCAAAGACAAAACCAATGGAACTTAAGCACTTTGCACCTGCTATGGACTGGTGGGAGAATCGTGAAGAAATCACGGTTGATGGCTTTGATAAAGCAAAGAAATATACAGCAGAAGAAATTGCTGAAAAGAATTACAACATCGACTTTTGTGGTTATCCTCATGAGGAAGAAGAAATCCTTCCCCCTAAAGAACTCATTCAGCAGTATCAGGCAAAAAGAGCAAGTCTTAACGCTGATATTGACCGTATCCTTGCACAGATTACTGATATTTTAGGAATTGATATTACGGAGGAATAACAATGACCGGACAACAGCTTAAAAATTCAATATTACAAATGGCTGTTCAGGGCAAACTTGTTCCTCAGGACCCGAATGATGAACCTGCTTCTGTTCTTTTGGAACGCATCAGAGCAGAAAAGGAAGCCTTGATAAAAGCCGGTAAAATCAAGAAAGAAAAGAATCCTTCTGTAATATTCCGTGGTGCCGATAATTTGCCTTATGAGAAAGTTGGCAAAAATGAGCCTGTGTGTATAGCAGATGAAGTGCCGTTTGATATTCCTGATAGTTGGGAATGGGTGAGATTAAGTACGGTTGTATACAATAGAGGACAAATTACCCCTACTGAAAACTTCTGTTATATTGACATTGGCTCAATAGATAATAAAAATCAAAAATTAAGCGATAGTGAAAATATCATTAGTTCTGATAAAGCGCCTTCACGAGCAAGAAAAGTTGTGTCGGTTGGAGATATTCTGTATTCTACAGTGCGTCCATATTTACATAATATGTGTATTATAGACCGTGAATTTAGCCATCAGCCGATTGCAAGTACAGGTTTTGCAGCTCTTACATGTCATGGGGATTTTTATAATGAGTTTTTGTTTTATTATTTAATGTCGCCAGACTTCGATTCATATGCAAATGATGCCGAAAATGCAAAAGGCGTTGCATACCCTGCAATAAATGATAATAGATTATACAAAGCACTGATTCCTGTGCCACCTCAAAAAGAACAAATACGCATCGTAGAAAGAATAAAATCAGTAATTCCTTTTATTGAAAAATATGGTATAGCTCAAGTTGAAGTAAATGCACTGAATCAGAGTTTCCCTGAATTACTAAAAAAATCAATTCTTCAGGAAGCCGTTCAAGGTAAGCTCGTACCACAAAATGAAAATAACGAGCCTGCATCTGTGCTTTTAGAACGCATAAGAGCTGAAAAACAGGCACTTGTTAAAGCAGGCAAAATCAGAAAAGATAAGAACGAATCCGTCATTTTTAGAAGGGATAATTCTCATTATGAAAAGCGTGGTGCTGAAGTAGTTTGTATTGACGATGAAATCCCGTTTGAGATACCTGATTCTTGGGAATGGGTTAGATTGAAAAGTATTTGCACAAAACTGGTGGACGGAGACCATAATCCTCCTAAAGGAGAAAACTTTGAAACTCGATATATTATGGCTTCATCGACTAACATAAATAGCAATAGGTTAGTAGAGTTAAATAAGGTCAGATACTTATCAAAAGAAGTTTTTGAACAAGAAAACTTGCGTACCAATGCTACTGATGGCGATTTGTTTTTTACCTCTGTTGGGTCATTAGGAAGAAGCTGTGTTTACGGAGGTGGATATAACATCTGTTTCCAACGTAGTGTTTCTGTTATAACAACACTAATTTATAACTATTATTTGAAATTGGTGTTTGATTCCGCATATTTTCAAAACAAAGTAATCAAAGAAGCAACAGGAACAGCTCAAAAAGGATTTTATCTTAATCAGCTTGCAGAAACCTTAATTCCCGTTGCTCCGATGAGTGAGCAGCAACAAATTGTTAATTTTGTTAATAAAACGCTGTCAACTATCGAAGCTTTGTAAAGTTCTCATTATGAGAAGTTGAACGGAATCGAGCGTTGTATTGACAATGAGATACCATTCGAAATCCCTGAAAGTTGGAGTTGGTGTAGGCTTGGAACAATATCAACATATGCTCAAACAAAAGAGAAAGTTAATGCTCAAAACGCTTCACTAGATACGTGGGGATTAGACCTTGAAGATATAGAACGAGGTGGCAAGCTTCTTAATAAAATAACCGTTGGTGAGCGTAAGGCAATTGGGGATAAAACAGTTTTTCATAAAGGTGATATTCTGTATAGTAAATTACGTCCATATCTCATTAAAATATTAGTAGCAGATGATGATGGAATTTGCACTCCTGAAATTGTTCCATTTAACACCTATAGTGATATTGACAACGAGTTTATAGGAATGTACTTAAAATCTCCGTATGTTGATAATTTAATAAATGCTATTACTTATGGTGTTAAGATGCCGAGGGTAGGAACAGAAACTATGACTAATTTGTTAGTGCCACTGCCTCCAATATTAGAACAACATCGTATTGTTGCTGCGTATAATTCTTTGCTACCCTACATCGAGCAATTATAACTTTTTAACTGTATAATTGTAGCGAAAGGAGGTCTTTCGCTATGATAGATAAAAACAAATTTGAAAGACACTTGAGAGGTACAAACCTTTCAGAAAACACGATTTCATCGTATATGTTTGCAATAAAGCAATACAGCGAACAGTATGATGAAGTCACAAAGAAAAACCTACGGGAATACAAGGTGTGGTTAATTGAAAGCTACAAACCGAAAACGGTGAATTTAAGGCTCAGAGCAATCAACTGTTACTTGGAAAGCGTTGGTAAAGAAAAATGGAAAATGCCCTTTGTGAGAGTACAACAAAAGGCTTTTCTTGAAAATGTCATCAGTGAGGCTGACTATGAATATTTCAAAAACAGCCTCAAAAAAGATGATGAAATGTTCTGGTATTTTGTAATTCGCTTTTTGGCAGCGACGGGTGCGAGAGTCAGTGAACTCATACAAATAAAAGTTGAACACATTAAGCTCGGTCAATTGGATTTGTACTCAAAAGGCGGCAAACTAAGGCGAATATACATACCACAATCTTTAAAAGAAGAAGCCCTTTCATGGCTAGCTGAAAAGCATCAGGAAAGTGGCTTCATTTTTTTGAATAAGTATGGTGACAGAATTACTACCCGTGGTATTTCCGGGCAACTCAAAAAATTAGCTGTAAGGTACGGCATTGACCCTGCTGTTGTTTATCCACATTCTTTTCGTCACAGATTTGCAAAGAGCTTTCTTGACCGCTGTAACGATATTGCTTTTCTTGCTGACCTTATGGGACACGAAAGCATTGAAACAACACGAATATACCTTCGTAAAACAGCAACCGAACAAAGAGAAATCGTTGACAAAATAGTCGATTGGTAAGATTAAAGGCATACACCTCACCTTGAAGTGTATGCCTGAAATTATAGCTTTTGACAATACGGAATGAGCTTTTCTATTGCTTCTACAATTCTATATTGTTCATCTAAAGGAGGTAACGGAAATAGCAATTGATGAATTGCATTTGAAGATAAGCCTTGAATTCCTATACCTTTACCACCTATCAATCCTATGTGCTTATATAAATAAAAAATGTAATAATAAAATTTTGTATTGATATCTATATAAGGGCGTAATCTGTGGATGTGATTTTGAATTCTTATAGGATAATCATAGTTCCATATAGCTGCCCTTCCGATATCTCCACCTTCACAAACAAGCAAATCTCCTTTAGCAACAGTGCATTTTTCAATTTCTGTTTCGGTAAATGGCATCTCTTTTAATTTAGCCAACTCAAATTTATCCCAATACAAATTTGATGTTGTTATGTATGTTAGTTTGGTGCCTGCTGAATTAGATGAATTTAAAGCTTTACCTGTATTGTGTTGAAACAATGTACCAAGACGAATCCATTCCCATTTTTCAGGAATTTCAAACGGTATCTCTTCATCTATACAACGCTCGATTCCGTTCAACTTCTCATAATGAGAATTATCCCTTCTAAAAATGACGGATTCGTTCTTATCTTTTCTGATTTTGCCTGCTTTAACAAGTGCCTGTTTTTCA
>Ga0233373_1000118_pt1 | contig 12535 bp, 10 predicted proteins | sample ElkDunMinimDraft_5_FD_180685 | JGI IMG/M metagenome (GOLD analysis project Ga0233373, IMG submission 180685) | Fecal eukaryotic communites from dung pellets of Tule Elk in California, USA - Elk Dung E0 | ecosystem: Host-associated > Mammals > Digestive system > Large intestine > Fecal | place...
AAACAACAACAACTCCTCCTGCAACAGAAACAACAACTCAAGCTCCTGTAGTAACACCTGACATTGAAGAGCCAGTTGTACAGGAAGGCGAATAAAGACTATATACCCACCTATTTGGTGGGTATTATAATAAGAGGTAAAAATATGATTATTATGTCAGTTGACTATGGTGATGTAAGAACGGGAATTGCCGTTTGTGATAAAATGCAGATTCTTGCATCTCCCGTATGTGTCATAACAGAAAAAAATAGAGACGTACTTGTAGAGAAAATAGCAGAACTTGCTAAAGAAAGAAAGGCGGAACGAATTTGTGTGGGACTGCCACAGAATATGGATGGCAGTTATGGCTTCCGCAGTGATGCTTGTCGTGAATTAGGCACGTTACTCCAAGAAAAAACAGGTTTAACTGTGGCTTTTCAGAATGAACGTCTCACTACGGTTTCAGCACATAATATACTCAATGCAGCAGATGTGCGTGGTAAAAAAAGAAAAGCAATTGTGGACGCAGTTTCGGCGGTACTTATTCTTGAAGATTATATGAAAACCGTCTAAAATATGACAAATTAAATACCTGATACCGTGTAAAATGGTATCAGGTATTTTTTTGTGTGGTGATTATGTGACGATTTATGTTGATGTTCTAGTTATTCTCAATACATTGGTTAATTATTTTATGCTTCTAGCAGTTCGAAAGTTGTCACGAAGTCAAAGCTCCCGTTGGCAATTGTGCTTTGGTGCGGCGGTTGGGGGACTGAGTTCATTATTGATTTTTCTTGATAATTTGGGCTTTATAACTACAATACTGAAAATTCTAACAGGTGTGTTGATGGTGGCATTGACCTTTGGCGTAATACCATTAAAATTATTTTTGAAACGAATTTTCTGGGTGTTTGCAATATGTGCAGTTTTTGGCGGTGTTACATTTGCTTTGTATATGCTTTTTGATTGGGATACTCTTATTTACTCAAACGGGATAATTTATTTCGACATCAACCTGACTTTTCTTGTAGTGTGTACAGTTTTTTCGTACATTGTGCTTACTATAATTTTCAAACTAACTGACAAAAAAGCACCACAGAGTAAGGAGTACTATACGACAATACAAAACGAGGGTAGAACTTTCTCAGCTATTGCTTTGATGGATACGGGCAACAATCTGCGTGAGCCTTTTTCGGGGTATCCCGTAATTATGCTTGAAAAAAGGAAATTTGCTCAATTATATGGTAATGCAGAAGGCAAAATAAGACTTATTCCCGTAAATACTGTCAATGGTGAGTCGCTTATAAGAGCATTTCGTCCTGATTTTATAACAGTTAATGGTAATAATATTGACAAAGTTTACGTGGGTGAGAGTCTAACAAATCTTTGTGAATATGAAATTATATTAAACATCAATATTGAAGGAGAATTGAGAAATGATTAAATTAAAACTGTTTTTTCAAAAACTTTATCTTAAATTATTCAAGGGTGGTAATTATTACATAAACGGACCAATCTCATTACCTGAGCCGTTATCAAAAGAAGAAGAACAGGAATTGAGTGAAAAACTCGCATTGGGTGATGAAAAAGCACGTGAAAAATTGATTACTCACAATTTGCGACTTGTCGTTTATATAGCGAAAAAATTTGAGAGTTCAGGGGTTAATATTGAAGATTTGATTTCAATAGGTACAATCGGACTTATAAAAGCGGTGAATACATTTTCGCCCGAAAAAAATATAAAACTGGCAACATATGCATCTCGTTGTATAGAAAATGAGATTTTAATGCATCTGCGTAAAATTGCTTCACAAAAAATGGAGGTTTCTCTTGACGAGCCTCTTAATACTGATTGGGACGGGAATGAGTTGATGTTAGCTGATGTGTTGGGTAGTGACGGTGATGAAATAAATCGTGAAATGGAAGAAGAGGACGAAAAAAGAGTGTTACTAAAAGTGATTGAAACCCTGCCACAAAGAGAGAAAGAAATCATTGATATGCGTTTTGGCCTTGGCGAAAAAGAAGAAATGACACAAAAAGAGGTAGCGGATAAATTGGGCATTTCACAAAGCTATATTTCAAGGTTGGAGAAGAGAATAATCAAGAGAATTGGTGAAAAGCTTAAGGCACAAATAAAATAGTGTAAAAAACTTTAAAATCTTTAAAAAAAGTATGTTAAAATCAATCGGAATATGTTATAATTTATTGGATAATAAATTATGGTGCAGGAATGTGCCGAAATTTCAAAAAAGAAGGGTTGAATTATGACTTACGATGTAGCAATTGTAGGCGCCGGTGTGGTTGGCGGACTTATTGCCCGTGAACTCAGCCGTTTCAAGCTCAGTGTTGCGTTGCTTGAAAAATGCAATGACGTTGCAATGGGTACAACAAAAGCAAATAGTGCAATTGTTCACGGCGGTTTTGATGCTATGAACGGTACACTTAAAGCAGAACTTAATGTTAAAGGTACTGCAATGATGCCAGACGTGTGTGAAAAACTTTCAGTTCCATTCAAAAAGAATGGTTCGGTGGTTGTTGCTTTTTCAGATTCTGAAATGGAACACGTTAAAGAACTTTATCAAAGAGGTATAAATAACGGTGTGCCAGGTCTTTCAGTTATTGACCAGGCTGAACTTCGTAGAATTGAGCCAAATATAAGTGATGTTGCAGTTGGTGCGCTTCTTTGTGAAAGTGCGGGTATTGTTTGTCCTTATGAACTTACAATCGCAGCAGTTGAAAATGCAGTATCAAATGGTGTTGAATTTATTAGAAATTGCGAAGTTAAAGCAATTACTGAAAATGCAGACGGTTATGTGCTTGACACAACTGCAGGTGACATCAATGCTAAATATATTATCAATGCGGCAGGTAATTTCTCAGATGAACTCGCAAAAATGGTTGGTGATGATTCAATTGAATTAGTACCAAGAAAAGGTGAGTACTACGTTCTTGATAAATCAGTTGGAAACCTTGCAGTTCATACAATCTTCCAGTGTCCTAATGAAATGGGTAAGGGTATTCTTGTAACACCTACTGTTGACGGTAACTTGCTTATTGGACCAACAGCACTTAATATTGAGGACAAAGAAGATATTACAACAACTCCTGAAGGACTTAAAGAGATTGTTGAAAAGGCACTTAAATCAGTTCCAATTGTTTCAACAAGAAACGCAATCACATCCTTTGCGGGTGTTCGTGCTCATCCAGTTAACGATGATTTCATTATTGGCTGGTGCGATAAGAGTGCAAACTTCTTGAATGTTGCAGGTGTTGAGTCACCGGGACTTTCATCTGCTCCTGCAATCGCAATTTATGTTCGTGATATTCTCAGTGAAAAACTCCCACTCACAGAAAAAGAAGAGTATTCAGTTACAAGAGAAGAACCTGTTCGCTTCCGTCATATGAATGACGAAGAAAGAGCAGAACTTATAAAGAAAAATCCTGCTTATGGCAGAATTGTTTGCCGTTGTGAAACAATCACAGAGGGCGAAATTATTGACGCAATCAAAGCTCCCGCAGGTGCTCGCGATGTTGATGGTGTAAAACGCAGAACAAGAGCGGGTATGGGTCGTTGTCAGGGTGGTTTCTGTGGCAGTAAAGTCGTTGAAATCCTTGCACGTGAATTAGATGTTCCTATGAGTGACATTACAAAATTCGGTGGCGACTCTAAGATTATTTATGAAAGAACAAAGTGAGGTGAATCGGTATGTTGAATTATGACCTTGTTGTAGTAGGTGGCGGTCCCGCAGGTATGGCGGCTGCACTTAAAGCAAAAGAAAATGGTGTTGACAGTATTATCGTTTTGGAACGTGCTGAAACACTTGGCGGTATTCTTGAACAGTGTATTCATACCGGTTTTGGACTTCACTATTTTGGTGAAGAGCTTTCAGGTCCTGAATATGCTGGCAGATTTATGAAACTTCTTGAAGATACTGACATTGTTGTAAAAACTGACACAATGGTGCTTGATGTTGCTGACGGTAATGTGGTTACAGCAGTTAACAAGAAGGACGGTCTTCTTAAAATTCAGGCAAAAGCAGTTGTTCTTGCTATGGGTTGCCGTGAAAGACCACGTGGTGCATTGAGTATTGCAGGTAGCCGTTGTTCAGGTATTATGACAGCGGGTACTGCACAGAAATATGTTAATATTGATGGTTATATGCCAGGTCACGAAGTTGTTATTCTCGGCTCAGGTGATATTGGTCTTATTATGGCTCGCCGTATGACTCTTGAAGGCGCAAAGGTTAAAATGGTTTGCGAGCTTATGCCATATTCAGGCGGTTTGACAAGAAATATTGTTCAGTGTCTTGATGACTTCGGTATTCCGCTTAAACTTAGTTGTACAGTTGTTGCAACTCACGGTAAAGACAGACTTGAGGGTGTAACAATCGCAAAGGTTGATGATAAACTTCAGCCAATTCCGGGAACAGAAGAATATGTTCCATGCGATACATTAATGCTTTCAGTTGGTCTTATTCCTGAAAATGAGCTTTCAAAGAATTCAGGATTGGAACTCGACAGAATCACAAATGGTCCTAAAGTTGATGAATACCGTGAAACAGAGCACGCAGGTGTGTTTGCTTGCGGTAATGTTTTACAGGTTCATGACCTTGTTGACTATGTTACTGAAGAAAGCCAGATTGCAGGTCTTGGTGCAGCAAAATACATCAAGGGTGAAAAAGTAACAGGCGAATGTGTATATACTCAGGGTATCAATGGTGTTCGTTACATAGTTCCTCAAAGAATCAACCGTGAAACAGATGCAGACGTTAAGCTTTACTTCCGTGTGGGCGCAGTTTATAACAATGCAAAAATTATTGTTGAATGTGACGGTAAAGAAATTCTTTCAAAGAAAAAGAAGAAACTTTGTCCAGGCGAAATGGAATATGTTACTCTTAAGCAGTCTGTTATCGCAGAACTTCCTGCTGAAGCAGTAATCAATGTAAGAGTGGAGGCGTAATAAAATGGAAAAAAGAGAACTTGTATGTGTTGCTTGTCCTTTAGGATGCCCCATAACAGTTACTTTTGATGCTGATGGTAATGTTGATACAGTTACAGGTAATACCTGTAAACGTGGTGATGCATATGCTCGTACAGAAGTAACTAATCCAACAAGAATGCTTACAACAACTGTTAAGGTTGTTGGTGGTAGTGCTTATGTTGTGCCTGTAAAGTCAGCAAACCCTATTCCAAAGGGAATGATGATGGAATGTATGAAGGTAATTAACGAAGCATCAATCAAAGCACCTGTCAACATTGGTGACGTTGTAATCGAGAATATTCTCGGTACAGGTGTTGATACTGTAGCAACAAATTATGCTGAATAAGAAAAGTTATGAGTTGGCGGCGGAAGTAATTCCGTCGCCTCGTCAGTTAGAATGGCAAAAACTTGAAATGTATGCATTTTGCCATTTCGGTACAAATACATTTACAGGTCGTGAATGGGGTGACGGTACAGCTTCACCAACTGTATTTAACCCGAAAAAACTCGATGCACGTCAATGGGCAAAAGAGATTAAAAATGCAGGTATGAAAGCCATTATTTTAACTTGTAAGCATCATGACGGTTTTTGCCTTTGGCAGAGTGAATATACAGATTATTGTATGAAAAATAGTCCTTATAGAAACGGGAAAGGTGACGTTGTAAAAGAAGTCAGCGATGCTTGTCGTGAATATGGACTTAAATTCGGTGTCTATCTATCTCCTTGGGACAGACACGAGGCTACTTATGGCACAGGCGAAGAATATAATACATATTTCAAAAATCAACTTACAGAACTTGCAACAAAATATGGTGACATTTTTTGTTTTTGGTTTGATGGTGCGTGTGGCGAGGGTAAAAACGGCAAAAAGCAGATTTATGACTGGAATTCTTATTTCAGTTTAATCCGTGAATTACAACCCAATGCCGTAATCAATATTTGTGGGCCCGATGTTCGTTGGTGTGGTAATGAGGCGGGTAAATCAAGAGAATCTGAATGGAGCGTAGTGCCTTATTATATAGGTAATCAGGATTACACTGCTGAACATTCGCAACAAGAAGACAATGCAAAATTTGCAAAAAAAGTTGATGCTAAAACTCAGGATTTGGGTAGCCGTAAATTTATTGAGGGTGAAACCAAGTTTATTTGGTATCCTGCCGAGGTTGATGTTTCAATTCGCCCAGGTTGGTTTTATCATAAACGAGAAGATTTTAAGGTTAAATCCCTTAAAAAACTTATGCAAATTTATTGGGGGAGTGTAGGTGGTAATTCTTCGTTACTACTCAATATTCCACCCGATAAAAATGGTTTACTTGCAAAAGCTGATGTTCGTGCACTTCGTAAATTCGGTGACGAGTTGCGAAAAGAATTTCCAGAAAATCTTGCAGTTAACTGCAATGTAACATCATCCTCTCAACTTGACGATGAATATCAAGCCGACAATATTCTTCATGAAAACGGATATTGGCAATGTGGCGCAGATGATAAAAATCCTGAAATCATAATAGATTTTAATTCACCAATAACTGCCGATAAAATCGTTTTAAGAGAAAATATTGCAACAGGTCAGCAAATTGAGAATTTTGATATTTATGCTGATAAGGGAAATGGTTGGCAAAAACTTTGTTCATCAACTATAATTGGTGCAAAGCGTATCTGTCGTTTTGAAAAGCAAAAATTTAACCGAATTAGAATTGTAATTACATCTTACCGCGTAAAAGCAACTCTTAACAAAGTTGAAATTTATTGTAAGAAATAATTATATTATATGGCATTATAAGCCCCAACTGTTATCATTTTAGTTGATAAACTGGAATTTGTCGGGATGAAATTTAATTTTGTTACAACTAAACAACCAATAAACTAAAAACCCCAACTCAATCGAGTTGGGGTTAATTGTTATATTCGTGATTGATATTTAATTATTTTCTTCTACGCTTTCAACGTCAGAGTTAAGGGATTCAACTCTTTCACGGCGTTTAATTTCAAGTTCTTTAAGCATTTGATCTTTGAACTTGCCGTCAACATTGAAGAATAAGAGAGTTACACCGTAAAGGAAACGAGCGATTGCAGGAAGCAAACAGAAAACAGCCCAGAAACCAAGAAGTGTGTTATAGTTTGATTCTGGAACGATATTTCCAAATTCATCTTTGTGAGCAACATAGCCAACTGCAGAAATAACAACACCAGAAAGAAGCTGTGTAATTGAGTTGGCAGCCTTACCAAAATAGTTCTGAACCGTCTGAACAAGAGCTTCGTTTCTCATGCCTGTTTTCCACTCGCTATAGTCATAAACGTCACCCTGAAGAACAGCACCTGCAACGTTTAAAAGCTGATTAGGAAGACCGCAAACTGTAAGACAGAAGGTGAGAACTGCAAGGTTGATAACTGCGTTGTGACCTTCCCAGTTAACAAGGAAACCTTTACCGTCATTGCCACAAATACCAATAAGGAATGTAGCTGCATAAGCAAAACCTGCAAAGATACCAGAAGCAACAGCAACTTTTTTAGCGCCAAACTTACGAATAAGTTTTGGTGCAAGAGGAACCATAATATAGTTAGGAATACCTGTGAAAAGACCTGCAATTGAACCGTGAGCAACGTTCTTTGAGTTGTGCATCCAGTAGAAACTCTCACTTGCAACACCAACTGATTTGAAACCAGCAAAGAAACCTGAAAGAACAAGAACAAACATTGGTCTGTTTTTGAAAACGTTTTTGAAAGATTCAATAACGCCAACTTCTTTCATCTGTTCACGAGATGCAAGCGGTACTCTCTCTCTCATTGAAGAGAAACCAAAGAATGCTGTGAATGCGGCGATTACTGTAATTATAACTGCAAAGCCTGTGTAGATGTCCTGCATACCAACTGCATTTTTAGTAAGCTTTGGTAAGAAGCCAACAAACATTGATGCAATTGATGGAAGGAATACACCGAAAAGGTCAGCAAACTTTGATGTTGCAATAAGGTTGTCACGTTCATTGTTGTTTGGAGTAATGTTGTAAAGCATAATTGTCCAAGCACCAAAGTATGACATACCCAGGTTATAAACAAAGATAGCAACAATAGTCCAGATAACTTTCTGCCATTCGTGTACAAGGAATGACGGAGTTGTGAAGAGCATTATCATTGCAATTGCCCAAAATGGTGTGGGAATAACAAGCCATGGACGAAGTCTGCCCCAACGAGTACGAGTTCTGTCAATAATAAGACCTGATATTGAGTCATCAACTGCGTCGTAGATTGACTCAATGAACATAATGATACCGTATGTACTACCTGACATTCCGAGGAAGCTGATAGCAAAGAACTGACGGAATGCGTTAACATACTGGCTTAAGTTTTTCTGTCCGAAAGAGGTGAGAAGATAGCCCGCAATTTCCTTTGGGCGAAGGTATCTTCTGTCAGAAGCTGATGTCTGTTCAACAGCGCCTGTTTCAACTTCTTCGGTAACAGTGGTTGTTTTTGTGTTTTCCACTTTTCAATCACGCCTTTTTGTAAAATCCGTATATTACAAAAATATACATCATTTAGTATATCACATAAAAAATCAATAATCAACCATAAAAAATCAAATTGAGTATACTATATTAGTATTATTTCAGTTTTTGATAATATGCAACTGCTAATGCGTCGCAACGTTCGTTTTCAGGATGCCCCGCATGACCCTTTACCCATTCAAACTCATATTTATGAATTGCAAGAAGATTAAGAAGCCTTTCCCATAAGTCAGGGTTTAATGCAGGTTTTTTGTCAGCCTTGCGCCAACCATTTTTACGCCAGCTCTCAGCCCACCCTTTTGTGATACCGTTTACAACATATGATGAATCGGTGCAAATCTTTACTTGGCAGGGTCGGTTAAGAGCTTCAAGAGCATTAATAACTGCCAATAACTCCATTCGATTATTGGTGGTTTCTCTGTCACCGCCCGAAAGTTCTTTTTCAACTCCGTTACAACGTAAAATTGCTCCCCAACCGCCAGGACCTGGGTTACCTGAACAAGCACCATCCGTAAATATTTCAACAAAAGTAAGTTTTTCCATAATTACCTCAAAATGTTTTTATAAAATACTTTAATAATTCTATCATAATTTATGTTTTTTAACAATACAGATTTTATTATATAATGGCAAAAAAATGCACAAAATAAAAGAAGGGGGTATTCTTGACAATGGGGTATAAAATATAGTAATATATAATGACAATATATTGAGTTATTATGGGGTTTTGTACATATATTTGAACTTTACCGTCTGTGACCTTAATGACGGATACATAAATTATTCGATTTTTATAATTTGAAACGGAGGAAAAAATGGCAAATCAGAAAACAGACAGAAATGATATTAAACGTTCTGTAAAAAGTAAAAAGAATGAACAGAATAAGAAAAACACAGTGAAAAAAAGTATTCAGAATAAGAAGAATAATAAAACAACTGCATCTAAAAACAATAAGCAGAACACAAAACAAAACACAAAGAAAAAAACACCTAAAAAAGAAGATATAGGTGTAAAAATCGCATTTTTGGGCGGACTTAATGAGGTTGGCAAGAATATGACACTTTATGAGTGCCAAAATGATATGATTCTTGTGGATTGCGGTCTTGCTTTCCCTGAACCCGATATGCTCGGTGTTGACCTTGTTATTCCTGATTTTACCTATGTTGAAGAAAATGCAGATAAAATTAAAGGTATTTTTATAACTCACGGTCACGAAGACCATATCGGTGGACTTGCATATCTTCTTAAAAGAGTAAATATTCCTGTTTATGGCACAAAGCTTACAATAGGTCTTATAGAGAATAAATTGAGCGAACACAAAATACTTGATGTGGCAAAGCTTAATGTAATCAAACCTAAAGATAAAATTAAATTAGGCTGCTTTGAGGTTGAGGCAATTCACGTTAACCACTCAATACCTGACGCACTTGCACTTGCAATTGGCACACCCGCAGGACTCATTCTGCAGACAGGTGACTTTAAAATAGATACAACTCCAATTGACGGTGAAGTAATCGATTTAGCAAGAATTGCAAAGCTTGGCGAAAAAGGTGTACTTTGTTTGTTGTCTGACTCAACAAATGCACAACGTCCAGGATTTACGGCAAGTGAGAAAACAGTTGGTGAGTCATTTGAAAGATTGTTCCAAAAAGCAGACGGCAAAAGACTCATCGTTGCAACATTCGCCTCAAATATCCATAGAGTGCAACAGATTATCGATGTGGCAAAATCCGTTGGAAGAAAAGTTGCTCTTTCGGGCAGAAGTCTTGAAAATGTTGTAGAAACAGCATCAAAACTCGGTTATCTCAATGTTCCTGAAGGAATATTGGTAAGTATTGATATGGTGTCAAGATATCCTGACGATAAACTTGTTATAATAACTACGGGCAGTCAGGGTGAACCTATGTCCGCACTTTATAGAATGGCATTTTCAGAGCATAGACGTGTTGAGATCGGCACGGGTGATTATGTTATCATTTCAGCAACACCAATCCCAGGTAATGAAAAAACTGTGGGTAAGGTTGTTGATGAGCTTTTAAAACGCGGTGCAGAAGTAGTATATGAAAAAATGTATGATGTGCACGTATCCGGCCACGCTTGTCAGGAAGAACTAAAGCTCATAATGAGCCTTGCAAAACCAAAATTCTTTATTCCTGTTCACGGCGAACAAAAACATTTGCGTAAACACGCACAACTTGCTGAGAGTATGGGAATGGCACCGGGTAATATTTATATTGCAGACAATGGTAAGCAGGTTGAACTTACAAAACGTAAAATGACAGTTCTTGAGAATGTTCCAGCAGGAAAGATTTTTGTTGATGGCTACGGTGTGGGTGATGTTGGCAATGCAGTTATTCGTGAGCGTAAACGTCTTGCAGAAGACGGGCTTATGATAATAAGTGCAGTCATTGAAAAAGACACAGGAATGCTAATTTCGGGTCCCGACATTGTTTCACGCGGATTTGTATATGTACGTGACTCTGAGCAACTTATCGCTGAAGTAAAACTTGTTGCACAGATAGTTATTGATGAATGTGTACACGAAGGTCATATTGAATGGGGTACAATCAGAAATAGAATAAGAGATGATGTTTCACGTCTTCTTTATGATAGAACAAAGCGTAGTCCTATGGTGCTTCCGTTAATAACCTCAGTTTAAGCAATATTTGTCATATCTGACGAGGTTGCAAAAGGTGAATTTTATGAAAAACAACAGTAGTAAAAAAGAGAATATTATAAAAAGACTTTTTGTGCTTTACCCGATAACAGTTATGGTAATTGTTATCGGTGTTGCACTATGTATTGCTATGGCTTTTTATAATGTAGCGATTGCTTTTATAGCAGGACTTCTCTTGATTGTGTTTACAGTATCGGGTCTTTTGATAAGAGATTTAGAATTGAGAAAGCTCAGCGGTATGATTTCATCAGTTGAAAAAAAGTTTTCTGCCGAAGATGATGGCGAGCTTCTTAATTTTCCATTGCCCGTATTGTTGTTTGACAGCACTGATAAAGTGGTTTGGTATAATACAAACTTTCATAATAGTTTTCTTGCAGGGGAGCAGGTTAATGGTGTGGATGTTAAGCAATTCACATCGGGTCAGGGAATCGACATTGTACGCGAAAAGATGTTCATTGAATGTGAATATGGTGAAAAGAAATATTCAGCATTTTCGGGTCTTGTAAAGTATAAGGGTGAAACTGTTTATGCACTCTATTTTATTGAAGATACTGAGCTTAAGAATTACAAATCGGCATATAAATCATCACGACCCGTTATAATGATGATTAGTCTTGACAGTGTAGAGGATGCACTTTCTAATTTTAGAGAGAGTCGTCAGGCTGAAATCCTTGGCAAACTTGAGAGTATTGTTGAAAATTATTTTTCAAATTATAATTGTATTTCAAGAAAAGTCGGTAATAACAGATTTATTTTGATTACAGATGTTGAAAGTTTGTCACGTATGAAAGAAGACAAGTTTTCAATTCTTTCAAAGGTGAGAGGTTATACATATGACGAAAAACCGTTGGGTATAACTCTTTCTGTGGGTGTTGGCTCGGGCGAAAAGTTTTTGCAGTGTGAAGCTAACGCACGTAAAGCTCTCGATATGGCAATGGGTAGAGGCGGTGACCAAGTTGCCATTAAAACCAATAAGAATGATTTTGAATTCTTTGGTGGAGTAGCAAAAGGTATTGAAAAACGAACAAAAGTTAAAACAAGAATAGTCGCAAATGCAATAGGCGAAACAATAAAAGCAAGTAGTAATGTGCTTGTTATGGGTCATCGCTTTGCCGATTTGGATGCTTTGGGTGCTTCATTGGGTGTAGTAATGATTAGTGAAGCTCTTGGAAAAGATGCAAAAATTGTAATGAATTCAAAAACAACACTTGCAATGCCCCTTGCAAAGCATATGATTGCAAATGGTATGGAAGATTTATTCGTTGAGCCAGATGAGGTTGAAGATTATCTTGATAAGAGTACATTGCTTGTGATTGTTGATACTCACAGAAAGAGCTTTCTTGAGTATCCCGAACTTTTTGACCTTGTAAATAAGGTTGTGGTAATTGACCACCAT
>Ga0233373_1000120_pt1 | contig 12442 bp, 17 predicted proteins | sample ElkDunMinimDraft_5_FD_180685 | JGI IMG/M metagenome (GOLD analysis project Ga0233373, IMG submission 180685) | Fecal eukaryotic communites from dung pellets of Tule Elk in California, USA - Elk Dung E0 | ecosystem: Host-associated > Mammals > Digestive system > Large intestine > Fecal | place...
CAAACCGCCAAGCATAAAAATAAGGCTCTTTCTTTCTCCCTTTGAGAGTTTTTCAGCTTTTCTTGCAGCCTTTTCAGCTTTCTTCGCAGCTTTTTCGTCTGCATATTGATTGTTTGCTGCAACTTCTTCAAGGCTAGAAGGCTCTTTAACCCAAATGCGAACAACAAGCATACCAACAACCATAACGATTGCACCAAGTAAAAATACATAAGGGAAGCTTGTAAACTGTTCGTTTTCAGCAGTAACTTTAACACCTGTTACTGCCAAGTAGATTGCACTCACAAGAGTACCTGCAACCATACCGATAACAGAACCTACACCGCCCATAAGATTGATGATGGCATTACCCTCTGAACGAAGGTGTGATGGAGTAAGCGCGGGCATCAATGCAACTGCGGGAGCACGCCACAAGGACATTGAGAATACAAAAAGAATAATAAAAATCATTGTTGTAGGAAGATTTGCCTTTAATGCAACCCAAGGAATAAGTGCAAAGAGAAGTGCTGAAACGGGTGCACCGTAAACAATGAAAGGACGACGCTTGCCGAGCTTTGAACGGCAACGGTCTGAAAGCTTACCGAATGTTGGCTGGAAGATAACACCGAAAATGTTATCAAATGTCATAATAACACCGATGAACAATGGAACAAGTGTAATTCCACCGCCTGCAATGTTAACATCCTGACCCTGTGTTTCTGCAAATTTTGCAAGCACGGGGAAAGCTTCATTAAGCTTTTGGCTGAGTGAAGTTATCCATTCTGATTCTGTAAGCAATCTGTTAAGAATCTTTGTGATGTATGGGTCATAAATTGCCCATGCGATTGATGTTGTGAGAAAAGCGAAGCCAGTAAGTATTGTATGCCATGTGTGAAGCTTACCGTTTTTCTCGCAAAACAGTTCTGTTTTGTTGCTCATAAATTTTTTCCTCCCGGATAAAATCAAAATTATACAAGTACATTATACAATATTTTACCCGAAATTCATATATGTAATTATTATAAATTTAAGAAAAATTTTTGTACATTGTGTCAAATAAATTGGAATTTGTCTAATTGAATGCAAAATGCAAAACGCAAAGTGCAAAACGTCGGGTCTGCGACGCAATTGTATAAATGACAGGTCATTCTGAGGAGTGAAACGACGAAGAATCTCTGTTGAGTTTATTATTTGCTTTGATAGAGATTCTTCGCTTCGCTCAGAATGACACATAAAATCAAAATATCCCTACAAATTCTAATTTATTAATTCACCTTTTCTTTCAAAGGATGAACAACACAAATTTTTTCTTCATTACAGAATCTACAGCGAGAAAGTTTTGTTTCAATGTCATCTACCGTCACTTGAAGCCCGAAAAGGTCATTATAATGGTCAATACACAAATTTCTTTCGATTTCACCAAAAAGTTCATCACGATATTTCTTACAAATATATTTTATTCTTTCTTCCAATTCTTTATCGCTAATTTCAAACATAATATGTCCATCTCCATTTGCCCTACTTGGTAGTATTATATGCTACTTTAAGATATTTTTCAATACTTTTGCATATAATGTATTCGTTAGGAGTGATTATATGCGACCACTTAAAGAAAAGATTAGCATTACTGTTGATAGTGATGTTCTCGAAAAATCAAGAGAATTGGCTGAACTTGATGACCGCTCACTTTCTCAGTTTATCAACATTGCACTTAAAGATTACATTAAACGACTTGAAAACAAAGACTAAACAAAAACGACTTGCTCTCAATGAACAAGTCGTTTTTCATTTCAATTATGTTCCACTTTTACGCTAATTTTCTTTCTTACCAAAAATTTTATCAAACACTTTAAAAACTGTTTTTCCTATAATATCAGTTGGTTCATGGATTACGGGATTTCCATTATTCTGTATGAGTTCCATTTCCCTAAAAGATAAAAGAGTGTGTGCGTTATCATCACTATAAAATCTTTTAAGTCTTGAAGCCCTTACCCAACTTGGTATTGAAAACACCGCCATATTGATAATTGCGACAACTAGTGCCCACACATCACCACGTCCAAAAAACCAACCTAACATAAAAAGCACAACGGGCAAAGCAGAAGTAACAACAATATGATAAAACATTGCTTTTCTTTTCTGTTTTTCCAGTCTTTAATTGAATCCCAGCAACGAGTCATAATCATACAGTTGTTTTGCAAATAAACCCCATTGTAAACACATTGTTCCGTGTCCCTTGTATCAAGTCCATTTATAACTATTGTTTCGCAAACACAGTAATCGGGAAATTTCAACTCAAAATCCGTATTGCACTGCAATGAATTGATTACACTGTCACCATCAATAAAACCATCAAGCAAAATAAAAAGCCAATTAAGAATTACACGGTTTTTATCAGGTACAAAAATCTTTAAAGTAAACTGATTTGAATCTGTAACAATATGTATAGTTTCATTTTTATTAAGAAAGTATTTTTTACCGTCACAGACAAGCATCAGTTGTTTGTAATATGTGTTGTTTTGAAAATTGATATTCATAATATTTCCTTTTGGAGTTTATCATATTCCTTTTCGATTTCAGCCATACGTTTTTCGATTGCAGAATATTCCTCTTTCCACAAAGAATATTCTTGCTCATCGTCTTCATCGGGCATAAAATCTTCAAGGTCTAAAAGCTGGTCTTCTAAATCGTCATATTCTTCTGAAAACTTTTCTATTAAAGTCTCAATTTCTTTTTGAGATTTATTTGAAAATTCGTAAATTTCGCCCATATCAATACCCCTCGTCAAATAGTTGAACAGAATATTTTCCCACTTCAAAGATGTTGCCATCTTCATCCATATAAATTGGCCTCCCCCATAAGCTATAATAATTATTGCCTTGCTCATCGTAGTAATAATCACTAAAATAAGCTTCGTAGGGAGTAAAACCCATTTCATTATAAACCAGATATCCGTCACTATCGAGATAGCAATAATCACCATCAAGACGATTGCCATTCTGGTCTATATAATCGCCAACATAAAACCATTCTGCTTCGTGGGTATATGTATTCCCTTCACGGTCATAAAGTGGCACATCATAAATATCACTGTACTGATTACCATGCACGTCATAACAGGTGTGTTCAAAGAGGTACTCGTCATCAACTATACTTTTAATTACGGAAGCACCCATTGTTGCAACTGAAACAATTGATATTATACAAGCTAGAACACTCAACACTAACGAAATTGCACACAATATTGCACCCTTGCGATTATTGGGTTTATGCTCTTCAAACAGATATTCATTTTTCTTTTCACGAATAAATCTGTGATATATGCAATAAGCCAATCTACCCAACACGGGAAAACCGAATGCAACAATTACCCAAACTCCCTTGTGCTCTATTCTGTTATGCTTTGCATGTCGATAAACCGATACCGACATAAATACACTTGCTAATATTTTTAATATGGGTAATGCTCTGTAAACTAAAAAGCTTATAAAAAACATTCCCTGAGAGATATTTTCAAACATTTTTAAGCCCTTTACAACAATGGCGGAGGCTAAGCCCCCGCCTTATTTTTTTACTGATTGTCAGTTGGTTTGTTTTCTTCGAAATCGTTATACTGATAATCTGGGAATGGTTTCTGTGGCATTACAAACGCAAGAACTGCGTAAATAATAATACAAGGAATTGCCGCAGTAACCAAAGCAATCAAGGCATATATCACACGTACAATTGTTGGGTCAATTTCAAAAAATTCTGCAACACCTGCACATACACCTGAAATTTTCTTGTCATCGCTCTTATAAAGCTTCTTTTCTTTAAACATAATTTTATCCTCCAACTAAATTAATATGGTTTTATTTTAACATAAAAATCATAGAAGTCAAATTTTCGGCTCTAAAATTTTTAAAAGCCTCAATTCCTGCTTCAAGCGCCCAGCCTATAACTTCGCCACCGCACACCAAAAAACTCACAAATGCGGTTAAAAACGAAAGGGCAAAAAGCACACCAAAAAATATCAATGCTTTTTTCATTTTCAACCCTCCTGACTGTTTACCATTTTAACACATACTTTGATTTCAAATATTGACCAGAGTAATGTGATAATCGAAAGTGTGAACACCGCTATTGTTGATGATATAGCGAAGATTAAAAACGCAACAGAGCTCACTAAAGGAACAATAAAGCAGAAAGCAACTGTCATTACAATTGATGCAATGAAAAGCCCCAGTGTGATTGGAATTGACAAAAATGCCTGAATTACATTCCATACAAGTGCAACTGTCCAAAATGTTTTACTGTGCTTTTTATTTTTTGTTTTTGGCGGTTGTACTCTATTCTCGTTTATGGCATCACCAACATACTGCTTTGCACATTCAAGTGGTGAACCCAACTCACTGCAAATCTGTTCCTCTGACTTACCCGCTGCCATTCCCTCACGGAAATGGTCACGGAAATCGTTGAGAATTTCGTTGCGTTCATCCTTTGATAAAGGTGAAAGATACGCATATAATTCATTTAAAAAATCAATTTTTTTCATTTTTCTACCCCCTCAAAGAAAGAGTTTACCTGACCCAAAAATTCATACCATTGTGTTTGTAACTGCAATTGATGTTCCCTGCCCTTTTGGGTAATTCTATAATATTTTCGTGCAGGTCCGTTAGGTGACTCCATTAAATATGACTCGAAATAACCATCGTTTTGAAGACGTTTAAGCATAGGATAAACCGAGCCTTCAGAAATATCCATTTTGCGCCCTAATAAATCAGCAAGTTCATAGCCGTATTTGTCACCGCCGATAAGTGTTGTAAGGGCACATAGCTCTAAAACACCTTTTTTGAACTGTGTATTCAATTTTCCTGCCTCCTCTATACATTATATATTTTTACAATACTATATTATCACACACTACTAAACAATGCAAGATAGTTTTTGAAAATTAATAGTTTATTAATAAATAAAAATGGCGGAGAAATCTTCCTCCGCCACGGTGTCATAAACTAATTTCAGCCAATAAGAGTATTTATATTTTTCTCCATAAGGTCAAAGAATTTATTTACAATTTCTTTATCCTTAGCATTGCCACGAACACACATTGAAAGTGTAATCACATTTTTATATGTTGTTGCAGTAAGAAGTACAAAAGGTTTATACTTAACAGCACCCGACATAAAAGCATCAGTTGGTTCGTTACCTGCAAGAGCAAAATCAGTACCCTTTAAAATACCAATATTGCTCATTGCCATATATGGGTTTGAATAACCTATTTTAATTATTTCTTCACTTGCCGCATGGGGCATAATACTATATCCAAGATTTAAAAGTGGTAATCCGTAAAGACCCATATATTTGTCTTTCTTGAATTTATTTGAACTGCGTACAACATATTTAACTGTTTCAAAAATGTCACGTCCACGTTCAGGGATTGCGCATTGCATCCAAGAAGTATGATTTGTGAAGCCTTTGTCATCAACACTATCCATATGACGACGAAGGTCAATAGCACTTGAAATCATAAGCTTGTCACTTGCAGGGAATCCCGCAAGTTCATAAACACTGTAAAAATATGATGCAAGTAACATTTCGTTAACGGTTGCGCCCATCTCTTTACCCTTCACCTTAAGTTTTGCAAGAGTGTCTTCACTAAATTTTCTTCGTGCTATGAACGATTGGTCACTTATGTGATTTGGAGTAAGTGGGAATTTGTGCTTGTCTTTAGAATTAATATTTTTGAAAAGACGTTGTGCCACATTCGACTCTGTTTTTGAAAATCCAGAATAAACTTCATTATATGCACGTGAGCCCGTTCTAAATTCAATAGGACTCTTGCCATTAGTCACATAATCACTGTAATTTTCACAAAATGCTTTAAGAAAATACTTAAGGTCACCGCCGTCCATACACATATGATTTTCAACCATACAAAGTGTACTTTTGCCGTCTTTTATAAAAAGAGCCAGTTTCATTTGTAAATGTGCGTCAGGAGCAATATACTGTGTAAGAAATTCGTCAACTGCCTCTTTAACATTTTCAGGATATGCAACTGTCAATACATCATCAATATCATAGGGCATAACCTCCCAATGAGTTGAAAGTTTTTTGTCAACAAATTTTGAGTGGAGTACGGGCACTTTTTCAAGAGCACAAATAATAACAGTTTTGAGAGCATCAATATCGGGTACAAAATCATAATTCAATTCAACGTGAACCATACGGTCATTAAAATCACGGAAAAGATAATGCATTTTATCCCAAAGTTCAGCATTAAGTCTGCGTTCCATTATTCCTCATCCTCCCTCTTATACATAAAATATTTTGCATTACTGATTGCAATGAATATGATATAAATCAAATCTAAAAGGAATCCCAATAATATAATCGGCCAACCTGTGAGCCAACCTACAACATCATATGCCGCAAGAATGATATAAAGCATTGTGGTAATCACGGGCATAAATGCCATTGCGGTAACGGTACGGAATTTCTGCTTTGTTGCATAGGCAAAAACAATATCAGCCACAAGCATTAAAATTATACCACCCATAAGTATCGGCCATACTACCAATTCGGGTACCATCATAAGCCAGAAAAGGAACATAAAAACGGTAAAGAGCATTACGCAACCCGCAATTAAAACTCTCGCAATTGGGTGAAAAATTCTTCGCATTCTACAAATTCTTTTTATTCCAAAACTTGTATAGAAAATAATCATTGCAAAGATTCCGCCAACAATAATGAGCCATGTTTTATCCCACGCACCCGTCACTCTGCTAACTTGGAAATAAGCAATGAACATAGAGATGAAGAAAATCACACCGCCCAAGCCCATAACAAGTCGCATTGTTTTTGCAAGTTTTTTCTTTCTGTATTCTTTTGACCATGCTTTATATTGACCTGGCAAATCTGGATATTCGTCAGCCATAAGGTCTGCAAGTACCTTTTCGTCACGAAGTCCCGAGTGAGTCACCTCATTGGCACGGTCAGTCATTTCGTCAAGAATGTACTTTTTAAAAAGATATGTAACGTGATTGTCGGGTAACCCCGCACAAGAAGTTTCAATATATTCAATAAAATCTTTCATATTAACCTCCTATTATTTACTGAATAAATTGTAACAGATTTTTTTCGCATCTGCAATTACATTTTAAATCTTAACAAAAAATTTACAAAATACAAGAAACTCTGGTTTGCATCGGTGTAAACTATTGGTTGCGGGTGCAAAAAAAGCGGGGTTTTCACCCCGCTTATCTTTATTTATTATCTTTATCTTTCTTTGTAAACTTCGGTACAAGCTTGTTAAGAGCAGTTGTGATAAGAATAAGCACACCCATAACAATGATGATACAAACCATACCGATAACCATATATTTAATGTTGTAAACAAAGTTCATTGGCTCAAACATAAAAGCCATTAATGTAACAAGAATACTATTTAACATTTAAGCCACCCCTTACATAAAGAAACTAAGAATGAGACCGCCTGCGATAACAGAAGCAATCTGACCTGAAACGTTTACACCGATTGAATGCATCAAAAGGAAGTTCTGTGGGTCTTCTTCAAGTCCCATTTTATGAACAATACGTCCTGACATTGGGAATGCAGAAATACCTGCAGCACCAATCATTGGGTTAATCTTTTTACCCTTTGGTAAGAAAATGTTAAGAAGTTTTGCAAACATAACACCGCCAACAGTGTCAAAGATGAAAGCAACAAGACCAAGACCAAGAATAAGAAGTGTGTTTGGTGCAAGGAATGATTCATAATGCATCTTTGTAGCAATTGTGATACCGAGGAAAATTGTGATAAGGTTTGCAAGAACCTTCTGTGCTGTTTCTGAAAGAGAATTGAGCACTCCGCACTCACGAATAAGGTTACCGAACATTAAGAAACCAACGAGAGAAACTGATGCGGGAGCAACAAGACCTGCAACAACTGTGATGATGATTGGGAAGAGAATTCTAGTAAGCTTTGTAACCTCTGTCTGTGCATAAGGCATACGGATAAGACGTTCTTTTTTAGTTGTGCAAAGCTTGATGAATGGTGGCTGAATGATTGGAACAAGAGCCATATAAGAATAAGCCGCAACCATGATAGCACCAAGATAATCTGAATTGAGCTTGTTAGCAACAACGATTGACGTTGGGCCGTCAGCCGCACCGATAATAGCAATTGAAGCTGCGTCGTTGATTGGGAAGAAAATTGATGCAAGGCAGAGTGTGAAGAAAATACCGAACTGTGCTGCCGCACCGAAAATCATAAGCTTAGGGTTTGAAAGAAGTGGACCGAAGTCAATCATTGCACCGATACCGATGAAAAGAATGAGTGGGAACAATTCGTTTGCAATACCCGCATTGAAAAGCACATCAAGTGCACCTACTTCGAGTTCGCCATTTTCTGCCATCTGAGTGATAGCGCCTGAGAAAGGCAAGTTAACAAGAATTGCACCAAAGCCCATTGGTAACAAGAGTGTGGGTTCCATTTCTTTTTTGATTGCAAGATAAATAAGCAATCCGCCAATAGCCCACATTACGAGCATTCTCCAATCAAGTGCGAAGAAATTCTCGTAAAGAATTTCAAAATTCTTAAGAAAATCCATTGTTTTGTTTCTCCTTTTTTTGCATACTGAAGTAAATCAAAATTAAAACTCCAAAATCTACTCCATTTTAATATATTGTACCATATTTTTTATTTTTTTCAATAGTAATATTCAACAAAATAGATTGCATTACTACAATTTAGGTGATATAATTTTTTCATTCTTGTTTTGGAGTGAATATAATGTTCGGTCTTGGCACAATCATTAATACCGCGGCAGTAATCTTGGGCGGCGCACTGGGAATGTTACTCAATAAAGGTATTACCGAAAGATACGAAAAAACACTTATGGCAGCTTGCGGAGTTTCCACAATATTCATAGGAATCACGGGCACTTTACAAGGTATGCTAACAGTAACTGACGGCAAAATTGAAACGCAGGGCACAATGCTTCTCATTTTTTCAATGGTTATTGGCGGACTTTTCGGTGAATTGGTAAATATTGAAAAAAGAATGGATAACATTGGTTCAAAACTAAAAAAGCTTTTAAAAGCAGAAAATGACAACAAATTCATTGACGGCTTTGTTAACACATCACTCATAATCTGCGTCGGTGCAATGGCAATTGTGGGCTCAATGCAAGACGGACTGACTGGCGATTATTCAATGCTCACCGCAAAGGCAATTTTAGACTTTGTAATAGTTGTGATTATGGCTTCAACCTACGGCTTAGGGGCAATGTGCTCGGGCATAGCAATTTTCGTCTATCAGGGTGCTATTACTCTCGCATCACATTTTGCAGGTAATTTCATAAATGATGAATTGACAGGTTATCTTTCATACATAGGCTCTGCATTGATTTTCTGTGTGGGTATAAACATTACATTTGGTAAAAAAATCAGAGTTGGCAATTTACTACCTTCACTTTTAGTCCCCGCAATATACGTATTCGGCAAATGGATTCTTACAATAGCATAAAAATAAGGACGAGAAAAAATCTCGTCCTTTTTGTTTGTTTAGACTTATTCGCCCTTCATACCAAGGAGTTCAACTGTGCCGTCATAAACTGCCTGTGAAACCTTAATTGAATCAAAGATTGCTGCTTTGATGTCGTCAGGAGTTGCACCAAGTTCTTTTGAATAACTATCGGGAATGAAAAGGTTAACGTCCATAATGTCTGCAAGTCCGTCAACATCAATACCGCTTTCAATACCCTTTTCTGCATATTCCTTCTTAACTCCGCCAAGACCCATACGCATCATCCAAGGAGCAACAGAGATAATCTTACGATTTTCGCCCATGCCACGTGCGGCATAAACAATCTTAAGGAATTCTTTCCAAGTAAGATTATACATACTGATAGGCCAAGCCTTTGCGCCCTTTGATTTTTCAGCCGCACCAACGATTACTTCGCCAACCTGACGAACTGTAAGCATCGCTGTACCGCCACCTGGGTACATTGTGAATGGGAGTTTATCCATTCTCTTAATCTGTTCAATAAGGATAACCCAAACAGGCTTTCTGCCGGGCTGAGTGCCGAAAATGTATGGGAGTTCAAGAACTGATACATCAAAGTTTTCATCAGCAAATGAGAATGCAACATTTTCTTGGTCGATACGGCTTCTGATATAAGGATGCTTTTCAGTAAGCTTCATATCAGGTCTTTCTTTTGCAAGATATGCAAAATATGAACCGAGAATAACAGCACTCTTCATACCAACTTCTTTACAAAGAGGAAGAATTCTCTCAAGTGGCTGAATGTTATATTTGTAATATGCATCATAAACAGGAGCAGGGAATTCAACTCTTTCGTCAATACCCGCAGCGAAAACGAAACAATCGTGACCTTTTAACATTTCACGAATTTCGTCGTCTGACTTTTCATAGATATTGCAGAATTCCAATTTCATTTCCTTTGGAATTGGTGCACCTTCTGGAAGAGGAGGAAGAGCAACACTTGTTACTTCGTGACCTCTTTCAATAAATATTCTTGCGGCTTCACAGCCTAAAAGGCCAGTACCGCCAATCATAAATACTTTCATTCTGTTACCTTCTCCTTAAAGTTGTCAAAGATTTCAGGGCCATATACATTGTTTTCGCCTTCACGGTCCCAAACCTGAGCAAAGAATGGGTTGATTCTTGCTTCTTCGTCATAATTCCAAGGCCAAGGAAGTTCAGCAGGACACCAGTGACCACCTTTAAGCACAAGATTAGGTGACATTTCAAACTCGTTACCTCTTGCGCTCACCCATTTAACAGGTGTGTACATATCAACGATTTCAGTTGCAAGACATTTACCGCCTCTAAACTCAGCAGCTTTCTGTAAATCTTCAAGAGTGAGAGAATTGAAGTCCTTTGTTTCATCATAACCGTGGTCAAGAACTTTCACGTCGTCAGCAGTTGTCTTCTTTGAAGGAATAACAATTTCAAAGTCGTTCCAGTTTCTTGGAAGCTTTTCGTATTCTTCCATACTGCCGTAGTAAGCCTTCATTCTTACGTCAACTTTGTTTTCTGCCCACCAGAGTGTACCATATTCAGGAGTTTCTGCGATTTTCTTCATCCAAAGCTTCTTAAGAATTGGAGCAAATGGTTTTGCAAGGAAAGCAAGTTTATAGTAGCCTTCAACATGATTCATCATGCTCTTGAAATACTGCTTAACAGGAATATTAGCACGGAAGTGGCAATATTTTTCAAGCTCATCACCGTCATAATACCACTGACCGTGGAAGTTACAAGTTGTGAACCAATGTGGGTCAAATAGCTTTTTAGGTGAACCAAGACCGAGTGTACCAAGAAGAAGATCTTCAAACTCATAGTTTGTAATTCTGTATTCTTCACCTGAACCGATGTTGTAGAATCTTCTCCAGAATTCTTCAGGAATATCGTCGCCACAAACATTTGCAAGAAGACGACCTGAATCTTCAACAGTTGCCCATTCAAGCATACCGTTAATCGGAACGTGATACATAATTGGTTCAAGATTTTTAAGAATTGCAGGGTAAAGAATACCTGATTGACGAAGTGATACCCAATATTTAAGACCTGATTCAGCAAAAACTGCCTCTGCCTTGATTTTAGAGATAGCATAGTGGTCGTAAACACTTACTTTAAGTGGGTCACCTGTTCTACCCCAATGAATAGGAGCATTTCTGTCACCTGTTTCAGCAACAGTACCTATGTAAACAACCTTAACTGCGTCAGGATTTGGCTGTGCCTTAACAGCATTAACAATGTTCTGTGCTGCAGTAACGTTTGTCTTCTGTGTTTTAACAGGATAATAGTCAGCCGCAGGAGAAACCATACCACCAACGTGAAGAACATAGTCAGCACCTGTTACCATTTCAAGAACATCTTCATAATTTGTAAGGTCACCCCAAACAAGCTTAACTGCAGGGTCATTTTCATAAGCTGCAAACTTGTCACGGTTTTTCTTACTGTCACGGTTAAGAACAACAATGTTGAACTTATCTTTTTTTGCATATAACTCTTTAAAACCAGCCCATCCCATTGTACCTGATGAACCTGTAAGAGCTACGGTCTTTTTCTGCATAGGAATACCCCCATATCTTTTAATTCATACACAATGATTATACATTTTTTTCACTTGTTCTGTCAATAGAAATCGCATTACTTAAAGCAATTTTTGACAAAAAATTATCAAAGCTTGTTTAATATAAAAGCATTTGATTAAAACAAAATAAGGACGAGGGCTGAACCTCGTCCTTTGGGTTATATTAAGTTTTGTCAATCGGAGAACCGTCCCCTTGTGTTTTACGGTAATTTTTGTAAGCACATCGCCCCAAGTAGAATCTTCATAATGATACTCAATGGTTTTTATTGGAGTTGCGGGGAGATTGCCTGTTGTATAGGCATATTCGTGCTTGTACTTAATATTACCGTTTACATATTCATAGGTAAAAGTTTTTTCTTGGTAAT
>Ga0233373_1000121_pt1 | contig 12362 bp, 10 predicted proteins | sample ElkDunMinimDraft_5_FD_180685 | JGI IMG/M metagenome (GOLD analysis project Ga0233373, IMG submission 180685) | Fecal eukaryotic communites from dung pellets of Tule Elk in California, USA - Elk Dung E0 | ecosystem: Host-associated > Mammals > Digestive system > Large intestine > Fecal | place...
CTCTTTAGCTCAGTTGGCCAGAGCACGTGATTTGTAATCTCGGGGTCGTTGGTTCGAATCCGACAAGAGGCTCTAAAAGAAGTAAGGGGACATGTCAACCGACATCGTCCCCTATTCTATTATATAAAATTTGAAATCTAAAATATCTGCCTCAATAAGAAGTAGATTACAGGCACTAATAGCGAAGGCAGCATATTCACGGCTTTGCAATCCTTAATGCCCAATATCGAAATGCCTGAAGCAGCAATAAGCACACCTCCAACAATAGACAATTCTGTCATCAGGCTTTGACTAATCACATCAGATGACAATGTTGCAATAAGATAGAACACACCTTGCCAAAGGAATAGCACTGGCGCAGCCCATATCATCCCAATCCCATAAGTAGAGGCAAGAACCGTAGAAGTGACCAGATCAAGCGTGGCGTTAGTATAGAGATATGTGTTATCGCCTTTAAGCGCGCTCATTACAGGCCCCAGCATCGACAGAGTGCCTATACAATAGAGCAATATACCGGTGGACAGACCTTCTCCGAGTTTTCCCACGTCTCCCGTTTCATCACTCTTTTTCCTTCCAAGTTTCTCAGCTATATGATTAAATCTGTCAGACAGTTTAAGTGCATATCCCGCGAGGGAACCAATGGCAAGACTAACGATAAACAAGATTGGATAATCCGACTTCGGCATGTTTTGCACACAGGCGTTGATACCAAGAACAAGAGCACAAAGTCCCATTGCGTTGTATAGCGCAGACTGATAGCATGGCTTTATGCCTCGTTTGAGTATGGCACCCAATATACTTCCTGCAACGATGCATGCGGTATTGACTATTGTACCAATCATAAAATAATGCTATAATTCCGCTTCTTTAAGTCTTTCGGCATTTTCCGCAACTATCAGATGGTCAATACAATCCTGAATTTCACCATTCATAAATGCAGAAAGGTTGTATATAGTATAATTTATGCGATGGTCCGTGATGCGACCTTGCGGATAGTTGTAAGTACGGATTTTTGCAGAACGGTCGCCCGTAGATACCATTGTTTTACGCTTTGAAGCTATATCATCAATGTACTTCTGATGTTCTTTGTCATAGATAAACGTACGCAAACGCGCAAGAGCACGTTCCTTATTCTTTGGTTGGTCACGTGTTTCGGTACATTCGATAAGAATCTCTTCCACTTCGCCCGTGTTAGGGTTTTTCCACATATATCGTGCACGCACACCTGATTCTACCTTATTCACGTTCTGACCGCCAGCACCTGATGAGCGGAATGTGTCCCACTTGATTTCACCCTCATTGATTTCCACATCAAAGGGGTCTGCCTCAGGAAGAATGGCAACCGTTGCCGCCGAAGTATGTACACGCCCTTGAGTTTCAGTAGCCGGAACACGCTGCACGCGATGAACTCCTGACTCATATTTCATAATACCATATACTCCCTCGCCCGACACATTGCAGATGATTTCTTTATATCCTCCTGCCGCACCTTCGCTAAAACTTGAAACGGTAAGATTCCATCCCTTCATCTCGCAATATTTTGAATACATTCTGAAGAGGTCGCCAGCAAACAAAGCGGCCTCGTCGCCACCAGTGCCACCACGAATTTCCATCACTATATTCTTTCCGTCCTCAGGGTCAGCAGGTATGAGAAGCAGTTTTATTTCTTCCTCCAGCTCGGGAATACGTTTTTCATTAGCATCAATCTCTTCCCTTGCCATTTCCTTCATGTCAGGGTCGTCTTCCATACCTAAAAGTTCTTTTGCTTCTTCAAGGTTGTTAAGACAATTGATGTACTCTTTTCGGGCATTCACTATCGCCTCAAGGTCCTTATATTCTTTTGTAAGTTTCACATATCGCTTCTGGTCACCAATCACATTGGGGTCGGTAATCAGCGTTGAGACTTCTTCAAAACGGCTCACAACGCCGTCAAGTTTTTCTAATATATTATTTTCTGCCATAATACAATAAAAAGACGCAAAGTCCAGAATTTATAACATTCTGTATCCTTGCGCCTTAAGATATTTAATAAAACTAATAGTTAAACTCTCCAAATTCGCTCTTGATGGTGAGACTCTTCTGTCCTTCCTCGACACGACCGACAATCTGTGCGTCGATGTTGAAGCTCTTGCTGATTTCGATAACCTTCTCAGCATGTTCAGGAGAAAGATATACCTCAAGACGGTGTCCCATGTTGAAGACCTTGTACATCTCAGCCCAATCAGTACCGCTTTCCTTAGCAATAGCCTTGAACAATGGAGGCACAGGGAACATGTTGTCCTTGATTACACGGCAATTATCACTTACGAAGTGCAAAACCTTTGTCTGTGCGCCACCAGTGCAGTGCACCATACCGTGAATTTCAGGGCGAAGTTCATCAAGCAGTTTCTTTACTACCGGTGCATATGTGCGAGTTGGCGAGAGAACAAGTTTTCCGGCATTGATTGGAGCACCCTCAACAGGGTCGGTCAATTTGTAGCTACCGCTATAAACGAGTTCAGCAGGAACAGCCTTGTCGAAACTCTCCGGATATTTCTCGGCAAGATATTTGGCAAATACGTCATGACGAGCGCTTGTCAATCCGTTACTGCCCATACCGCCGTTATATTCCTTTTCGTAAGTAGCCTGTCCGCAACTGCTGAGACCTACGATTACATCGCCAGGACGAATGTTTGCATTGTCAATGACATCACTGCGCTTCATGCGACAAGTAACAGTAGAGTCGACAATAATAGTACGCACGAGGTCGCCCACATCGGCTGTTTCACCGCCCGTTGCATAGATTCCAATACCCATCTTGCGCATCTCCTCAAGCAGTTCGTCAGTGCCGTTGATAATGGCAGAAATAACCTCGCCTGGTATGAGCATCTTGTTGCGGCCGATAGTGGACGAAACAAGAATATTGTCAACAGCTCCCACACAGAGGAGATCATCTGTATTCATAATGAGAGCATCCTGCGCAATTCCCTTCCATACAGACAAATCGCCAGTCTCCTTCCAATACATATATGCAAGACTAGACTTCGTACCCGCACCGTCGGCGTGCATAATATTACAATATTCAGGGTCGCCGCCCAAAATGTCAGGTATAATCTTGCAAAAAGCCTGCGGGAAGATGCCCTTGTCAATGTTCTTTATAGCATTATGAACATCTTCTTTGGCAGCGCTAACGCCACGCATCATGTATCTCTGTTTGTTGTCAATAGCCATTGTATGAAATGATTTTATTGTGAATATGCATGCAAATTTACGCCTTTATCCTCTATTTTCAAAGAAAAGGCACATCCTATTACTTCATAAAAATAAAGTATACAGCTCCAATAAGACATACAAAAGCGGCCAGATGATTCCAATGCAGCTGCTGTCCCTGGAACATGACATTTGCGATGACAGTGAAAACAATCAGCGACACGACCTCCTGAATGACTTTCAGCTGCATAAGCGAGAACGGTCCGCCATTGCCCTCGAAACCAATTTTATTGGCAGGCACCTGCATGCAATATTCAAAGAAGGCTATGACCCACGAAAATGTTATTACACCGATGAGTGGCCATCCGTTGCTGATGTTCATCTGGTTAAGTTTCAGATGACCGTACCACGCAAGTGTCATAAACACGTTTGCCCCAATGAGCAAAAGAATAGAATAAAGTCCGTTAATCATGTTGGGAAAAATTTCAGAAATTCAACGTCAATTGTCCTAAAGTCAAAAACCTATAAGACCTAACCAAAATACAGCCTGCAAAATTACTCAAAATACAAATTTTCACAAAATGCGCCACCAAAAAGTTGCTCTGCAAATAATGATGCACTCACTTCATTTTTTGTCAGAAAATCCCCTTATCCTATTATTTAAGTTTTTTTAATACTAAGAGCGTTTTTTGCCATTATGCACCGTTTTGATAAAAAAAGCCCACAACTCTGACATTCGCGCCGAAGAGCTGATACATTCACGCCGAAGAGCGAATTAATTCGTGACGAAGCGCGAATAAAACTCCGCCGAAGCGCGAAGAACAAACTTCTTCGTCATTTTGTTATATACGACGAATAGGGAAATTTCGGCATCTCCCTACCCGAAATCCGCCTTGCCCCAATTCATTCTGTCTGATGAACCTTTTCTCTATTTATTTGTTTCCATTCCGCCATTCATCAGCCACCAACCGTATCTGTTCGCATTCCCTCATGGGAAACTCATATAATTGTGCACATTTATTTTGCCGATAAAAAGATTATCTTTAAATTTGCAACGCTCGTGATAGAGCATTTACATTTTTACGGAATTTGCTCAAAGCTGTCTGAATCACCACCTCGGAACTAAAACGGGCAAAATCAAACCTCAATGATGAGAGATTGCACATAGTGCAGACTTTCACATATATTGAGGTGGTTTGTGGTGAACCAAGACAGCGTATGACGAAAGTCTGCGCTTTCTTTTTTTAACGGAGATTGTATTGGGTTTTCGTCATATAATGGATTGGCAATATTTTAATGTTTAACTATTAATATCAATCAATTATGAAGAAAATCTATTTAGCATTTATCGCAAGTTGCTTATTACTCATTTCGTGTGGTACAGCCAATCAAGGAAGTTTGATTTCCCAAACGACTAAAGCTACCTCTCAGTATACATCTGTAAAAGTGGAAACATTCCCTGAAAATGCAAAGGTATATTTGAATGATGAATTAGTTAGCACGACAACCCCTGCAACTATCTCTTTACCAACAGAAATGAGTGTTAAATCCATGACTGGATTTAAAACATGGGGAGCACGAATAAAATCAAATGCCGTAAATCTTAAAATCATAAAAGAGGGATACGAAATTTATGAAAGGGATTTGATTCCAAGTGGCAATATGTATAGTCCAATTCTTGAATGGCCTAAAAGCGTTTTATGCGAACTCACAAAAAAGCCTAATGCTTATGAGACTGATCCAACTATTCCTATAGGCGCAGCAAAAGAACGTGTGACACGTGACAATCCAGGACAGACATCGCTTGAGCGTACAATCATCCGCTGGTATTTCGACTCTGCCCCTCAGGGAGCACGCATATTCTGGCGCGTAATATCAAGCGTGCCGAACGAAGTGAAGAATACAAATGAGTTGTGGTTAGGAAGTACTCCATTTGAAGAAACACGCTCTTTCAACATTCAAGGTCTGACTTATGAAAACTCACGCGACGTACAGATAGAGATTAAAGTCAAGCGCAAAGGATATATAGACCAAAACAAGCGTTTCAATGTTCGTCAGGCTATAGACCAGCAGGAAATAAGCAGCTTCTTCGACATGGTGGAAGAATAATCACAAACAGAGAAAAGAAATACATGACCAGATATGGGGTGCATCTTTATAACGGTGCATCCCATTTTTGTACAATATAAGTCCAAACCGAAACACACAAGAAGAACACAACATTCCATTTTTATCCGCAAAAATTCATTATAAAAGGGATTTTTCCTAATTTTGTAAAATCTAACAGACTCAAAAACTACAAACTTAAAAACTAAAACATATGCTTACAGTAGAAGAACTCAACGACAGACTCATAGATCTGTCATTTGCCGAAGACATAGGCGATGGTGACCACACAACACTCTGCTGCATCCCTGACGATGCTATGGGCGAATCAAAGCTGCTCATCAAAGAGGAAGGTGTATTTGCCGGCGTGAAGATTGCCAAGCAAGTGTTCCACCGTTTCGACCCGACAATGGAGGTGGAAGTGTATATCAATGACGGTGCTCACGTCAAGCCTGGCGACATCGTAATGAGTGTGAAGGGAAAGATTCAGAGCCTTTTGCAAACAGAGCGCCTTATGCTCAACATACTTCAGCGCATGAGCGGAATTGCAACAATGACCGCCAAGTACGTGAAGCGACTTGAAGGCACCAAGACTCATGTTCTCGACACTCGCAAGACTACTCCTGGAATGCGCATGCTCGAAAAAGAAGCTGTTAAGATTGGCGGAGGCATGAACCATCGCATCGGACTTTTCGACATGATTCTTCTTAAAGACAACCACATAGACTTTGCAGGCGGCATTGAGAACGCCATCAGCCGTTGCCACGAATATCTGAAGGCTAAGGGCAAGGACTTGAAAATCGAGATAGAAGTGCGCAGTTTTGACGAACTGAACCGCGTGCTTGCTTATGGCGGAGTGCATCGCATCATGCTCGACAACTTCACTCCTGCCGAGACTGTTGAGGCTGTGAAACTCATCAACGGAAAATACGAAACTGAATCATCGGGCGGCATAACATACGACACAATTCGCGACTATGCTGAATGTGGCGTAGACTTCATATCAATCGGCGCCCTCACCCACTCTGTCAAAGGACTTGATATGAGTTTCAAGGCCGCAGATTCATCAAAACTAACAATTTAAACACATGAAAAGACTTATATTTATGGTCATGGCGCTTGTTGCTATTGAGGCAAGCGCATGCACCAACCTAATTGTAGGAAAGAAAGCGTCGACCGACGGAAGCGTCATTGTGAGCTACAGTGCGGACAGCTACGGAATGTACGGTAACATGCACCGTCACATCGGCGGCAAGCACGCTAAAGGCGAGATGCGCAAAGTGTATGAATGGGACACAAACAAGTTTCTGGGAGAAATTCCACAAGCGGAAGTTACCTACAACGTTGTGGGACAGATGAACGCCAACCAAGTGACTATCACTGAAACGACCTTCGGCGGTCGCGAGGAACTTGTAGACACTACAGGAATCATTGACTACGGAAGTCTCATCTACATCACGCTTGAGCGTGCCACATCTGCACGCCATGCCATCAAAATAATGACTGACCTCGTGGCTGAATACGGTTACTACAGCAGCGGCGAGTCGTTCACCATTGCCGACAAAAACGAAGTCTGGATAATGGAAATGATTGGCAAGGGTGGCAAGGAAAAAGGCGCAGTGTGGGTGGCAGTACGCATACCAGACGACTGCATCAGTGCTCATGCAAACCAAAGCCGCATTACAAAATTCAACATGAAGGACAAGGCGAATGTGATGTACTCAAAAGACGTCATCAAGTTTGCTCGTAAGATGGGATATTTTCAAGGCAAGGACGCAGAATTCAGTTTCCGCGATGCTTACAACCCTCTCGACTTCGGAGGAATACGCTACTGTGACGCCCGTGCATGGAGTTTCTTCAACAAGCATGTGGACGGAATGGAGAAATACCTGCCTTACATAAATGGTGAAGACATGAATGGTTCCATGCCGCTCTATATGAAACCTAAGCATCTTATTTCCGTGCGCGACATACAGAATGACATGCGCGACCACTACGAAGGCACACCGCTCGACATTACTAACGACCTCGGAGCAGGAGCCTATAACATGCCTTACCGCCCTTCACCACTCTCTTTCAAAGTGGACGGAACAGAATACTTCAACGAGCGCCCTATCTCAACACAGCAAGCAGGCTTCTGCTTCGTAGGACAGATGCGCGCCGACTACCCTGACGCCATAGGCGGTGTGGTTTGGTGGACAAATGACGAGGCTAACATGACAGCCTTCACACCAATCTATTGCGGTGTTACAGAAGTTCCACAATGCTACATCCGCATGGTAGACAAGCAGGACGAAGTGACATTCTCATGGGAATCAGCATTCTGGCTATGCAATACAGTATCCAATATGGTCTATCCATACTATAGCAAGATGATACCAGACCTGCGCAAAGCGCAGAGCGAGCTCGAAGACGCCTACGCCAAATATCAGGCTGTTGTTGAAGAAAAAGCCAAAGAGCACTACTCCGCCTATCCTGAAAAAGTAGTAGAAGGACTCACCAAGTACAGTCTTGCATGTGCAGACCGCATGATGAAACGATGGAACACTCTCTTCCAATTCCTTGTGGTAAAGCATAACGACATGGTTGTAAAGAAAGAAGAAGGCGGCAAGTTCCTCCGCACACCTTACGGATATGCAGAAAGTCCAGTGCGTCCAGGATACAATGAAAAATACTGGAAGAAGGTTGTCAACGAAACTGGCGAAAGATATAAATTAAAGTAGGTCTACGACAGACATAAAAAAATTTGAACCTTACACGATCGAGTCCACACGTAGAGACGTCACAAAAAGTGACGTCTCTATTCATTTTGCAAGCATGAGGCGGTAAATTATTAACATTTTGTCATTAATTCGGGGCGTTAAAGTTTTTAATTATTTAAATTAGTCTTAAATTTGTAGCACATTTCAAAATACAGAGACAAAATAATGAGCAAAATAATAAAACCCACAGACTACAAACAATTGCTCAACCCGACACAGACAGAGCAAGGTATCAAGCAGATAAAAGACTTTTTCCAGGCCAACCTGTCGACCGCCCTAAGGCTGCGCCGAGTGACAGCTCCGCTGTTCGTACTCAGAGGACTCGGAATAAACGACGATCTGAGCGGCACAGAGCGCCCTGTATCATTCCCTATCAAAGACATGGGAGACCAATGCGCTGAAGTAGTACACAGTCTGGCAAAATGGAAACGTCTCATGCTGGCAGAATACCAAATCCAGCCAGGCTACGGCATATACACCGACATGAACGCCATACGAGGCGATGAAGAACTCGACAATCTGCACTCACTCTACGTAGACCAATGGGACTGGGAAAAGACTATAACAGACAGTAACCGCAACCTGGCATTCCTGAAAAAGACTGTCAACAGCATATACTCAGCCATACGACGTACGGAATATCTTGTGTGCGAAACATATCCGCAAATCACACCTTTCCTACCCGAAGAAATACACTTCATCCACTCCGAAGAACTGCTTCAGCGCTACCCTAACCTCACACCAAAAGAGAGGGAAAACGCCATCAGCAAGGAATATGGAGCAGTGTTCATCATTGGCATCGGGCAGAAACTCAGCAACGGAGAACCTCATGACCTCCGTGCACCCGACTATGACGACTGGACAACACCGAACGAAGAAGGTTTCACAGGACTGAACGGCGACATTCTCATTTGGTATCCTATACTGAACCGCAGCATAGAACTCTCGTCAATGGGAATACGCGTCGACAAGGAAGCACTGCTCCGCCAGCTTGAAATGACAGGCAAGAACGAACGCAAGGAATTATATTTCCACCAACGAATGTTGGGTGGAGAACTTCCTCTATGCATTGGCGGAGGTATCGGACAAAGCCGCCTCTGCATGGTACTGCTCCACAAAGCACACATCGGAGAGATACAAGCGAGCATCTGGCCTGACAACATGCGAAAAGAATGTGCTGAATTAGGAATGCCACTCATATAGAATCTAGTATGTACTATTAAACAAAGAACATTTCCACATATTATAGCATAAATGGCAAAAGGGTATCTCGACGGATACCCTTTGTTGTTGAACAAATATATTCACCACACACCTTTCATAACACCACCGCAGTCGTCTTACAACACCACCGCGCTCGTTTTACAACATCACCGCGGTCGTCTTACAACACCACCGCGCTCGTTTTACAACATCACCGCGGTCGTCTCACAACTTCACCGCGGTCGTCTCACAACACCACCGCAGTCGTCTTACAACATCACCGCGGTCGTCTTACAACAAAATCTCGTAGCTAAAACGCCCCACATCAATCTCCCCAACTTGCTCAGAGAACAACACATTCTATCATATCTGAAGTAAGGAAATAGCGCTGTGCTGTAGTAATAATATCATCAGGCGTCATCGACAACACTTTACAAGATTCCGCATTAATATCACACAAAGACAATCCGTTTGAACAGAGATTCATTAATCGCAAAGGCAAATTGAAATTAGTTTCGTACGCACGACACATATAACCCAGTATATAGTTCTTCACCTGCATAAGTTCCGCTTCTGAAGGGCGCTCATTAGCAAGACGGTGCATTTCCTTATATACTTCAGCCACTACCAGTTCCACACTTTCGCGCCTTGTTTCTGTCTTAATGGAAAACAACGTCGTCTGCGGAGTCTGATATAATGATGCGCTTATATCATAAGTCAGTCCTTTCTCTTCACGAATATTTGTCACAAGACGACTGCCAAAATACCCACCAAGCATTGTGGTTAGCACCATAAGCCTAATATAGTCAGGATGAGTGCGCCTCACAGCCCTGCACCCCATTCTCAGACAAGCCTGAACCGTAGGGACATGCATTTCATGAGTTAAACGACGCTCCTGAGGTTTAAATTCGTCCAATGCATCAAATCCACCGAAAACAACCTTTCTATTTATCTGAATTTGACCAATTTCATTGCTTACATACTCCACAAGATTACGTGAAAGCGTACCAGTAAGAAATACTGTCAAATTTTCCAACCCTAAATTGGCACCAACATACTCCTGCAAATCTTCTACTGTTAAGTTTGCATAGTCCGACGATTCGGGAAATTGACTCATTGGATGCGACTTCTCGAACAATCCTTTATAGAACAAACGTTTGCATTGTTCGCCCACGGTCTGAAGACTGACATCTGAAGACACCTTTGCCTGAGAAAGAGCGAGATTTAATTTATCAGGCGAAAACACAGGCTGCAATATCATATCAAGCACTATCGGTAGCACTTCTGGGAGAAGTTTGCCAAGACAAGTCACTCCAATACGTCCATAGGACATATTAACACCTGCATCAACAACCGCACCGTAGTAGTCAAGACGTTCTGCAATTACTTCATGAGGATAAAGGCGTGTCCCTTCCTTAATGAGCTTGTAAACCATACTGGCCTGCAATGGCTTACGCTGAGTCCACTGCCCGCCGTCAAACATAAAATCGACACGCACAAGCTCGGTTGAAGATATATCAGAAGAATACATCTTCACGCCATTTTGAAGCACACTACATTCGGGATGTTTACAGCCCAAAAACTCAACTCCTTTACTTTGAGGTTGTACAGTTCTATCAAGCATTTTTCAGAAATTCTTCAGCACGCATCAAATCTTCAGGAGTATCAATGCCAATAGTCTCAACATCTGTTATACCGACCTTAATCCTATAGCCGTTCTCCAACCACCTAAGTTGCTCCAATGACTCTGCCAATTCGAGAGACGACTGCGGAAGACGCGTAATCTCCGCAAGCACTTTAGAACGATAAGCATAAAGACCAATATGCTTATAGTATGTATGGTTGTTCAACCACTCAGTCGTTTCAACTCCACGAAGATAAGGAATTACAGAACGGCTGAAATACAACGCGTCCATATTTGTACCGACTACAACTTTTGGAGAATTAGGATTGCTAAGCGCCCCCCATCCGTCTTCAGGCGTGAATGGTTTGACAAGCGTTGCAATATCCGTGGCTGAGTCATCGAAACATGCCATGACAGACTCAAGCTGCGAACGCTGTATAAATGGTTCGTCACCCTGAATATTGAGAACCACATCAAAATTATTTTCACCAAGTTTTGTCAGCGCTTCATAACAACGATCTGTGCCGCTACGATGCTCCGTACTGGTCATCACAACGTTTCCGCCAAATGCCTTTACTGCAGCTTCAATGCGCTCATCATCTGTAGCCACTGCCACATCATCCATTACGGCACTGACCTGACGGTAAACTCTTTCCACTACAGTCATTCCGCCAAGCATCGCCAATGGTTTTGCAGGAAAACGAGTAGAAGCATATCTAGCAGGTATTAATCCCAAGAATTTCATATTGCAAATATTATTAATTCTACATTACTTCACAAATTACTGAAACGCCTCGTCTACAACCACCTCTTCCTCTTCAGCCCAATCCAAACCTTCAAGTTCCGAATTACAAGGTTCATAATCATCTGGTATATTAAACTTATCGTCAGGAGAAATTCCAAATGATTCGTCAGCAAGAACTCTCTGTAAGAAAAGTCCACACACAGGCAGTGCAGCCGCAGCTCCCTGCCCGTATGCCATTGATTCAAAACGAATGTCCCTATCATCTCCACCAACCCAACAACCCATAACCAATTTAGGCAAAACACCCATAAACCAACTATCAGCATTAGAGTTGGTAGTTCCAGTCTTTCCAGCCATATCTGCCTTAATGTTATACATCCATCGCATACGAGTGGCAGTACCTCTGTCAATCACATCGCGCATCATTGTTATCATATTATAGGCAGCTTCTGTTTTCAGCACCTCGTTTACTTTAGGTCTGAAGGTGGCCAGAACCGCACCTTCCGCATCCTCAATACGAGTAACAAGCAATGGTGCATATCTCACTCCCACATTCGCAAAGGCCGTATAAGCGCTAACCATCTCGCCCACACTAACCTCACAAGCGCCAAGACTTAATGCCAAAGACGGTTCTATATCCTGATTTGTTATCCCCATAGAATGCATCAAATCAATGAGTTCAACAGGATTAAGCTCTGCCATCAATCTTGCAGCAATCCAGTTGTTTGATTGC
>Ga0233373_1000123_pt1 | contig 12238 bp, 11 predicted proteins | sample ElkDunMinimDraft_5_FD_180685 | JGI IMG/M metagenome (GOLD analysis project Ga0233373, IMG submission 180685) | Fecal eukaryotic communites from dung pellets of Tule Elk in California, USA - Elk Dung E0 | ecosystem: Host-associated > Mammals > Digestive system > Large intestine > Fecal | place...
AAGAAACGTCTTTATACTGAAATGGCAGAGGTTCTCGGTATTGAGGTTCAACAGGCACAGTTGCTTTATGCTTATCACAGTGCATATCAGAAAAATCCTGATGCAGTAGATGAAGATACAGTTCTCAGCACATTCCTTGCGTCATATCTTTTCGGCAGTTCATATAAACTTTCAATATATGAAATGATTAATTTTATTGTTGAAAATGGTGACAATTTCGCATCTGCAATGGATGCTTCAACAATGTCAAAGCTTAAAATGGCGCAACAGATTGTCAACGGAACAAAGAAGGGGACTGCATTCACTCCCGAAGAACTGGCAAGAATAGTTAAAATGAATCCTACACAAATTCGTCAACTTTATCTTCTCTATATCTGTGAACACGGGGATACAAGTGAGTGGAAAATTTCAGTCCAGAAATTTGTAAGCTTTGTTATTTTAGATGTTTTGCCTAATAAGACATATGCAAGTTTCATAAAAGAAGATATGGTTGACCAACTTAAAAATGCAAAGACATTAATTGATGCGGTTGTGCTTAAAAAATCATATACACATTCTGAACTTGTTTCACTTCTCAGCGGATTTACCGACCAGCTTGATGCAAATACAATGGAGTTGTTGACTCTTTATTATTCAAGTCTTAAACAGGCAAATCCCGAATGGACTTTGACAATTGAAGAAATGTTCAAGTACCTTTCTGAAAATATGATGAATGACCCTAAATTCGATGCGTTTTTAAGTGAAGATTTAAAAAATGATATTCTTGATATGAAAGAACAACTTGATGAGGGTATCAGTCAACTTTTAGGACCCAATTATTCTCTTATGATGATTGAAACATCACTTCCCGTTGAATCCGACGAAACAAGTCAGTTTATGGTGTCACTCAATAATATGATTGATGAAAACCTTAACAATGAGGTTTACTTAATCGGCAATACACCAATGAGCTATGAAATGGAACAGAGTTTTGACAAAGAATTAATGCTTATAACTATTCTTACGGCTCTTGCAATCTTTGTGGTGGTTTTAATTACATTCCGTTCAATTTCAATTCCAACTATACTAGTGTTGATTGTGCAGTGCGGTGTGTTTGTAACAATGAGTATCAATGCACTTATGGGTTACAGTACATTCTACCTTGCATTGTTGATTGTTCAATGTATTCTTATGGGTGCAACAATTGACTATGGTATTCTTTTCACAAGTTATTATCGTGAAAGTCGTAAGACAATGGACGTTAAAGAGGCACTCACTGAGGCTTATAACGGCTCAATTCATACAATTTTTACATCGGGATTAATCATTGTGCTTGTAACTGGTATTATCGGTATAAGTCCTGTTGACCCCACAATTGCACAGATTTGTCAGACAATTTCAATCGGCTCACTTTCGGCAATTCTTCTCATTCTTTTCATCTTGCCGGGGCTTTTGGCAGCATTCGATAAGCTGGTTGTAAAAAAGAAGAAAGATAAATAAAATGAAACACCTTCCGAAAAAAACGGAAGGTGTTTTTGCTTGTATTTAGGATGTATTAGTTATGACAACTGTCACCGCAATTGTGACCTTCGCCGTGGTCGTGGTGGTCGCATTTTGCGTCAGGGTTATACTCTAATTTGCCCACAAGGTAATCAATAACTGCCTTGTTACAATCACCCTTGACTCCGCCAAACCATTTAATTCCCGCATTGTTCAAAGCATTCTGTGCGCCACCGCCGATGCCACCGCATATGAGTACGTCAACACCATTATCCTTTAAGAATGTGGCAAGTGCGCCGTGACCCTGACCATCAGTATTCACAATGCTCATACCAACAATGCTTTCATTTTCTACTTCATAAATTTTGAATTTTTCAGTGTGTCCAAAATGCTGAAAAACTTGTTCATTTTCATAAGTTACCGCAATTTTCATAATGTGATGCTCCTATTCGTTGATTACCGTTAAAATGGTGTTTTCATCTATTGAAAGAGTATTTTTGTGTTCACCATCATAAACGGTTTTAAGCTTATTCTCGTGGGTGGATTCAATGACTGTCATATTCTTGAATTCACCACTCAGTGTAATTTCTCTCTTGTCACCCTCATTAACAATAACGGTAATCGTTTTATTGTCAGGTGTTAAGAATGAGAATACATTAAAATCATTATTTTCATCGGGGAAAAATCCGTTGTCAAGACAAACTGAGCCAACTGGAATATATTTTGAGAAGTGCGCAAAACCACAATATCTTTCTGCTATGTACCATTCTTCAAAATTGTCGGTTGCGGTGATAGTGGCATCTGAATAATCATTGCCATCTTCTTTTATTGAGAATTGATTTACTGCAACCCAACTTGTCCAGCTTTCTGCACCCGCATAGATTAAATCTTGACCGATAATTCGTGCAGTAATTAAAGCACCCTTGAAATTCTTTGTATGACTCTTGTTTGGTAATTCGCACCATTCACTCATATCAAAGCGCAATTCGGGGTGGGGGGTTACCAGTTGATTTTTAAAATCAACCCTTACTTTTACATTATTGTCGTCATGGTATGAGTGGTAGGCGAAAATGGGCATAACACTCATCACAAGTTCATCTTTTAAAAGCAAATCAAGATATTCGGGAGTCAGTCCCATCATTTCGCCACTTTCGGGGCCATAAAGCTTTACATTCATCTTTCGCTTTACTATTTCTTCAGCGAAAATGTGCATAACCTCTGCCATTTCTTCGGGCTCATAATGGCAACCCTCCTGCCACACATATGAGCCACCCCATTTCCATTGGGGCTCGTTTATGGGACTTACATATTTAACGGGAAAGCCCTCGTCAATAAGCCTTTGAGTTGCAGTCAAGAAATAATCTGCAAATTTTCTGTAATTGGCTTTTGGTAAGTTGCAGGTATGCATCATAAGGCTGCCCGATGCCTGACCCGTTGAGGTCTGTGACCAATGGGGCGAATTTGCAAACACAATAAGAGTGTCAATGTTTCCCTTATCAATGCATTTACGCATTACGTCTTTAGCTGTTTTGTCAAGGGAGTAATCCCAATAACCCTCTTGCTTTTCGCGGTCATAAACATACATACTTTCGGTGCGACGCCACGGATTTTTTACACGGTAGTTATCCATATCAGTGCCACCGCCGATGTTATAGCGGTAAATATTCAGTTTAAGACCCGAGTCACCATACAAAAGCTCAGCAATTTCATCCTGTGTTTTTTCGTTCTTGCAATAATGACTCCACCAACAAGCTGAAGTACCCCAGCCCTTTAATGTCTGTAATTTTTTTAGATTATCAAATTTAATTTCCATTTCCCTCACCAATATGTATTTTAATATATTATTCTTTGTTTTGCAATAAAAAAGTGGATGTTAAAAATAAACATCCACTCAATTTTTAGTTGTAATAAAGATTGTCGTTCTTCTTATAAGGCTCGTAAGTCGCATTTGTGCCAAGCTTACGAAGTGTTTCTTTGTCGGTGTCAGAAAGCACAACAGTTGCATGAACGTCGCAACCCTTTAATCCTTTGATTGCTTCAAGCGCTTTTTTTGCCAAGGGGTTCATTGTTGCGCAGATTGAAAGGGCAATGAGAATTTCATCGGGGTGAAGACTTGTATCTCTCTCGTGTAGTCTTGCTTTTAATTCTTTAATAGGCTCGAAAACGGTGGGGGAGATAAGAAGAATTTCATCGTCAATATTAGCAAGTGCTTTGAGTGCATTGAGAAGCATTGCAGATGCAGAACTCAATAATTCAGATGCCTTGCCGACAATGATTCGACCATCGTGCAGTTCAATTGCCGTAACGGGTGCATTGGTTTTTTCAGAAACATTCAATGCAGATGAAACAACGGGACGGTCATCACCGGTGATTCCCAACTGTTTCATAATAAGCTCGATTTTGTAAAGCTCGTTTGACTTTTTCTTGTTATTCTTTTGTTGAACAAGAGAATTACAATGACGACGAAGAATTTCCTTTTTAGATGCAGTAACAACAACGTCATTGTCAATAATGCAGTTACCCGCCATATTAACGCCCATATCAGTAGGTGATTTGTAAGGCGATTCGCCGTAAATTTCTTCAAATATTGTATTAAGAACGGGGAAATTTTCAACGTCACGATTGTAGTTAACCGTTGTTTCACCATAAGCTTCAAGGTGGAACGGGTCAATCATATTAACGTCGTTAAGGTCAGCCGTTGCAGCTTCATAAGCAAGGTTTACAGGGTGCTTGAGAGGTAAATTCCAAATTGGGAAAGTTTCAAACTTTGCATATCCTGCCTTAATACCACGTTTATGCTCGTGATAAAGCTGTGAAAGACAAACTGCCATTTTACCACTGCCGGGACCGGGTGCTGTAATAACAACAAGTGAGTGGCTTGACTCAATATAGTCATTTTTGCCATATCCGTCTTCGCTGACAATCAATTCAACATCAAGAGGATAATTCTCAATAGGGTAGTGACGATAAACATTAATACCAAGACTCTGTAATTTCTGCTCAAAAGCTACAACAGAAGGCTGGTCTGAATATTGTGTAAGCACAACACCGCCCACATAAAGACCAAAATCGTGATAAATATCAATAAGACGAAGTACGTCAAGGTCATAGGTTATTCCAAGGTCACTGCGGATTTTATTCTTTTCAATATCTTTAGCACAGATTGCAATAACAATCTCAGCATCGTCCTTAAGCTGAAGAAGCATCTTCATCTTACTGTCGGGCTTAAAGCCGGGCAATACTCTTGCAGCATGGTAATCGTCAAAGATTTTACCGCCGAATTCAAGATAAAGCTTACCGCCGAATTTGTTTATTCTCTCTTTAATATGCTCAGATTGCATATGAAGATATTTGTCATTGTCAAAACCTAATTTACGCATTTTCGTCACCTGTTTGTTCTTCTGATACTTCGTTTATTTCATTATTTTCAAGATTTGAAAGTTTTTTCTTTTGAGCCTTTGCGTTAAGCCATTCTATACATAGTGCGTATATTGCAGAGGCAATTGGCACACCCAATAAAACACCCATAATTCCGCCAATATTACCGCCTACTACAACTGCGGTAAAAACTAAAATTCCGGGAAGCCCCACAGATTTTCCAACAACCTTTGGGTAAATGAGATTATTGTCGATTGCCTGTAAAATCAAAATGAATATTAAGAATACCAATGCTTTTACGGGATTTTCCATAAGAAGAATGAATACCGAAATAATCTCACCAATAATGGGCCCTACAACGGGAATAATTGCTGAAATACCAATTATAACCGAAACTACCGCAGCATTTGGAATTCTTAAAATTGTACAACCTATAAAGCACATAACACCTAATAATGTAGCATCAGTAAACTGACCAGAAATGAAGTTAGAGAATGATGATGCCGCAACTGTGCTTATATTGTGAACTCGGCTGTAGACATTTTCAGGAAGCACTGCTTCAAGAATTCTTGAAGTGAAATTGCCGATTTTCTCTTTTTCTGCAAGTATATAAATTGCAATAATAAAGCCGAGTACAAAATTAGTAACACCTGATACAACAGAAGACGTAACACCAACCGTTGTGTTGAGAATATCACCCGTAGCCTCAAAGGTGAATATTTTCTCAATCATAGCAATAATGCTATCAATTGTGATTGTTGGGTTGTGAAGCATTTCAGTGCTTATTTCAAGACCGAAACGAATTACAAGAGTGTCAACCCAATCAACAAATAGATTATAATAAACAGGTACTTTATTGACAATCAAAGTGATTGAATTCTCAAGCTGTGGAATAATAATGAACGCGAGTAAGATTATGAATCCGAGCATAAGAATAAGTGTTGAAATAAGACTTACGGGACGTTGCATTTTTCTCACAAATGCTTTTTTACTCTTGCTCATAAATGCCCAAATTTTATTTTCAAGCAATGTCATAACAATATTAAGAATGAATGCAAGGCAGAAGCCCACAATCAGTGGTGCTACAATTTTGAGAACACCACCGAAAAATGCCCCAACTGCAGATAAATGCTGTGTAGCAGAAAATAAAAGTATTCCAAAGGTGATAATTCCGAGAATGATTTTCACGTTTTTCTTTGATAATTCCATATTTTTCTTCCTTTAACTATGAAATTCCACATATAAACACATTATAAAATATTATATACCATAGTGTGTGGGATTTCAAGAATTATATATGGGTTACAATGCAAAATATTTTAAGAGTTTTTTATGTAAAAATACCAAAAATAAAAATTCTATTGACAATGAAGAAGAGCTGTTGTATTATTGTATTAGCACAGTAATACAAGTGAGGTGATGTTATGGCTTGGAAATTTTCTTCTGACAGACCGGTTTATTTTCAAATAGCAGAGCGAATAGTCAAAAAAGTTTTATCAGGGGAATACGCGGTAGGTGAGCAAATCCCCAGTGTTCGTCAGATTGCATTGGAGGCTGCAGTTAACCCCAATACTGTCCAACATGCTTTTTCAGAACTTGAAAGCGAGGGCCTTATTATTTCAAAAGGCACTCTTGGTCGTTTTGTTACCGAAGATAAAGAGGTTATTGAAGCCAGTCGAAAAAAACTTGCAGAGCAGTTGGTAAAAGAATTTGCAGAAAATTTAGAAGAGCTTTCAATTTCAAAAGAACAAGCTATAAAAATGATTGAGGAGGTATGGTATGAATATTCTGGAGTGTAAAAATCTCACGAAATCGTATAAGAAGAATGTTCCCGTATTATCAGATTTTAATATCAGTATTCCAGCAGGTAGAATTGTAGGACTTTTAGGACCGAACGGTTGCGGAAAAAGTACATTGATGAAGTTGATATCGGGACTTTTACAGGCGGATAGCGGTGAAATATCAGTAGGTGGAAATCCCGTGGGCGAAAACAGTAAAGCACTGATTTCATATTTGCCCGAGCGTACATATTTTAATTCTTCAATGAAAGTTAATGAAATTATTGAGTATTTCGAAACTTTTTATGCTGATTTTGATTCGCAGAAGGCATATAGACTTTTGGCAGACCTTGCAATAGACCCAAAAGCAAATCTTAAATCACTTTCAAAGGGTACAAAAGAAAAAGTACAGTTGATTCTTGTAATGTCGAGAAATGCAAAACTCTATTTGCTTGACGAGCCCATTGCAGGTGTTGACCCTGCTGCACGTGAATATATTTTAAGCACAATTGTAAGCAATTATAACCCCGATGCTACAATTATAATCACAACCCATCTAATTACCGATGTTGAACAGGTGCTTGATGATTTTGTATTTCTCACATTCGGCGGCAAGATTATATTGTCAGGAAATGCAGAAGAAGCACGTAACGAAAACGGAAAATCCCTTGACGAGCTGTTTAAGGAGGTATTCAGATGTTAAAGAAACTTATAAAATATGATTTTAGAGCGGTAATAAAATATTGGTGGATTGCCGCACTTTCATCAGTAGTTCTTTCAATTGCGGGTGGTTGGTGTATTTCAGTATTTGCAAGTGAAAAAGAGCTTCCTGAAGTGCTTTATTTAGTTGCAACACTTGTGGCAATTGTAGCAGTGTTGGGACTTTGTGCGTTTTCAGTTTTAACCATTGTTTTCGTATATTCAAGATTTTATAAGAATTTTTTCACTGATGAGGGCTATTTGACATTTACATTACCTGTAAAACGCAGTCAGTTGCTTAATTCAAAGCTTATTGCAAGTATGATGGCAAGTGGCTTAACAAGCTTAGTAATCATTTTGGATGTTGCTATTGCTATTTTCATAGGACTGAACAAATATATTGAAAAAGACTTTTTTAAAGAAATATGGGATGAGTTAGTAGGTGAAGTGATTAGAGAAACGGGATTTTACGCAGTAATTTATCTTGTGGAAATTCTGTTGTTGGTTATTCTTTTTACACTTTTCTCAACTCTATTTGTTTTCTGTTGCATAACTATTGCATCAATAATCGCGAAAAAGGCAAAAATCATCACTGCAATCGGTGTTTATTATGTAGCAAACAGTGTTTTCACCTTTGTGTTGCAGATGTTCTGGCTTTTCTGTTTCGATTCAATCGGAAATTGGCTTTATGATATTCCCAAAAACTTGACCTGTCCGGTTTATGCATTGATTATGCTTACAGGAATACTTTTCTTTGGAATGTGTTGTGGAATTCTTTATTCGTTGCAGTATTGGATGCTTGACCGTAAGCTGAATTTAAGTTAAGGAGGAGTCAAAATGAAAAAAATACTATCAATAATTTTTGCCATTGTTCTCATTTTCTCCTGCTTTGCAATAACTGCTTTTGCAACGGATATAGCTATAGAAGAAAATGACAACTATGATTATTTCGATACGGCTTATTACGAAAGTCAACCTGTAATAACTTTTTCAGAAGATTACAAAAAAATGTATGTTGATGACGTGCCGTTTTCACGCTTTGATGCTACAATGCTTTCAACAAGTTTTGATTACGAAGTACGCGTTGAAAATGAACGCAATTCTTCGTTTGTCAACAGTGCTTATGTTGATTTGACTGACGCACAGAAAGAGGATTTGGCAGAGATTTATATTGAAACAAATCTTGCACAGAATATGTATCGTGTTGAGTTGTTATTCACTGATGGTTCAAGCCTTATTGTGCATTTCATTGATGAAGAGATTCTTGATGATTATAACAAAGTAGTCAGTGGAGATGCTGACCATTATATTGTTGATTTTCTTTATCCCGAGGCTAATATGGTTGTGACTGAAAAATCTGCATTGTTTGGCACAACTACAACATACACTGTTGAAGATTTAACATATACTTATGATTTTTATTATGTTGAGGCAACAAATAAAGATATGAGTATTTCACTAGATGCAGGTGTTGTGTTTGTTGATGGTGATTCATTCTATTATATTGATTATAAAGAAAACAACCTTGAACATGCAGATTTCTTTTATGGCAATTCTTATGCTGATGACAAAGAAATTGTAGTACATAAAATTACTGATGAAGCACTTGTATTAGATTTGCAATCAGCATTAGAGGCTTATTATGACGACGATTACGGAATTTTTTATGACGATGATACGTCAGAGGCTATTTCAGCAATTTTCATAATTATTCTTTTTGCCGTTTTACCTACAGTGTTGTTTGTAATCTTCCTTATTAAAGCAATTCGCGGTAAGGGTATTTACAAAAAGCTTTATGGCACAGTTGCTGCTCTTTGTATGGCAGTAGTTATTGTATTTTCAATTCTTGTATCAATAATTTACCCCGTAGCTTCGCAAAAAACAGAAGATGAAATTATCGGCTCAGGGGATGACTATGTTATTATAGATACAGAATATGAAGATGATATTGACTGGTACGGAATTTAACGGGTAATTCAAATTTATATGGCGGGGGCATTGCTTCCGCCATTTTTTTGAATTGACTATTTTCATAATCCCATATATAATAAGCATAATTTCTAAATAAAGGGAAGTGGTGAAATGAATATCGGCGGAATTGGTGTACTCGACAAATCTGAATTATATTTTTCATCCCCATCGCAAAAAGCGAAAAATGTTTACTATTGTGCAATTTCTTCAGGTCATTTTTATTGTGACAATTCTTATCATCTTAAACGTGACAATTTTGAAAGTTTTCTTGTGCTCTATGTGGCAGAGGGGACATTCACTTTTATAAATGCTGAAGGTAGACATATTACCGCACAGTCGGGTGAAACGGTTATTCTAGACTGTTACTCACCCCACGAATATTACACTACAGAATCTCTTGAATCCTTGTGGGTGCACGTGTGTGGTGCTGACTCTCGACAACTATATAATGAAATTATAAAAGAGAGTGGTAACGTGATTCGTTGCAAGGATAATGCTTATGTGAAAAGGTTGATTTTGCGTATAATCGGCGATATGAAAAGCCCAACACCACCGGCTGAATATGAGACCTCTCTCAATATTTATAAGCTTTTTCTCGAACTTCTCACACCTCTTGCAGCAATCAATAATGAAGTGAAAAATGAAGAAGAGATTGAGAATGTGAAGCACTATATTTTTGAGCATTTAAATGAAAAAATTACGGTAAAAAGTTTGTCAGAAATAGCAAAGATGAGTCCCTCACATTTTTCAAGAGTTTTTAAAAGTCAAACTGGTTTTTCACCCTATGACTATGTGCTTATAGCTCGACTTAACAAGGCAAAAGCTCTTCTGCAAATAACTGATTTGTCCGTTTCGCAGATTGCTGAAGATACTGGATTTAACAGTGAGGCAAATTTTGTATATTTTTTCACCACTAATGTGGGCATATCTCCACTAAAATTTAGAAAGCTCAATTTTTGATGGTCGGATTTCTAAAAAAATAAATATGATTTACAAATGCATTTCACCCTTTTATATAGTATTATTATGCTATAAGAAAGGGTGATTTTTTGACTAATAAAGATAGAGAAAGACTTCGATATCTCGCTAATCATCAACTTGAAATTGCAAATTCTCCAAAGAATCTCCAGCGAGTTGAACTTTGGAAAAGACATAATATGTATAAAGGTGAAAGACCACCTATTCATATTGAGGTAGGAACTTTTGCTCACGAGGCAATTAATCCTCAATTGCAATGTGAAGACGACCAGGCACGTTGGATTGAGTATAAACTCATAAACAATTATGTCAATATGGAATTATTTGATGATGATAAGGTTGTACCTCCATATTTTCAGCAGACCTATGATATCTATTTCACACTTTTTGGTCACCACATAAAACAAACTGTTGTGAAAAAAGATGACGGCACAGAAATGGGCCACCAATTTGAACATATTATCGACGATTTGGCTGACGATTTCCATAAAATTCAATCACCCACAATTTATGGGGTCAATAAAGAAAGCACAATGCAGAAATATGAATTGTTCAATGATATTTTCGGTGATATTCTTCCGGTAAAACTTGTAAGTGATGGACTTTATTCAACTCCCACACAACACGTGGTACATATGATGGGTATGGAAAATATGCTCTTTGCAATGTACGACTATCCTGATGAATTCAAAGAAATGATGGATAGAATTGCAGATGCTTATGTGGCATATTTTAAGCATCTTGAAAGTGAAAATGTACTCTTACAGAACAAGTCATTCGAGTGGGTGTGCCAAGGCTCGTTGGCATTTTATGATGAACCAGATAAACAAGGTCAGATTAAAACAACGGACCTTTGGGGCTTTATGGATAGTCAGGAAACGGTCGGTATTTCTCCAGAAATGTTCCATGAGTTCATATTCCCTTGCTATTATAAAATTGCATCATTATTTGGCAGACTGAATTATGGTTGTTGTGAACCTGTACATCCTTTCTGGGATGATATTAAAACCTTACCAAACCTTAAGAAAGTTTCAATTTCACCTTGGTGTGACGAAGATTTTATGGCAGAACAACTTCGTGGGTCGGGTATTATATATCACAGAAAACCTAATCCAACATTTCTTGGGGTTGGTGCAAATCTCGATGAAGATGCAACCCGTAAGCATATTGAAAAGACTATCAAAACCGCCCGTGGTTGTAAGCTTGAATTTGCACAACGTGATGTTTACACAGTTAATAACGATATGAACAAGGTGCGTCGCTTTGTTGAAATTATAAGAGAATCCATTGACAATCATTGGGAGGGTTAAACTATGTCAACAGTATTAGAAATATGTGAATTCGTGCAAAAGGGCAGAGCAAAAAATGTAAAAGAACTTGTAGCACAGGCTCTTGAAGATAATATTTCAGCAAAAGAAATTCTTGATAACGGACTTATTGCAGGTATGATGGCAATAGGCGAAAAATTCAAGAAAAATGAAGTTTATGTGCCTGAAGTTCTTATTGCTGCAAGGGCTATGAATATGGGTGTGACAATTCTTAAGCCATATTTAACACAGGAGGGTGTTGAACCAATCGGCAAAGCTGTTATTTGTACTGTTAAAGGCGATTTGCATGACATTGGTAAAAATCTTGTTAAAATGATGCTTGAAGGTGTAGGAATAGAATGCATTGACCTTGGCACAGATGTTTCTGCAGAACAAGTTGTTGAAGCAGTTAAGGAGAATAGTGTACAAATTGTTGCACTTTCATCACTTCTCACAACAACAATGGAATATCACAAAGATGTTGTTGATGCACTTAAAGATGCAGGACTTCGTGACAGTGTAAAAGTTATGATTGGCGGTGCACCTGTAAGCGCCGAATTTGCCGAGCAGGTGGGTGCGGACGGCTATGCACCCGATGCAGCAACCGCAGCAGATTTGGCATTAAGCTTTTTTAAGGATTAAAATATG
>Ga0233373_1000126_pt1 | contig 12029 bp, 10 predicted proteins | sample ElkDunMinimDraft_5_FD_180685 | JGI IMG/M metagenome (GOLD analysis project Ga0233373, IMG submission 180685) | Fecal eukaryotic communites from dung pellets of Tule Elk in California, USA - Elk Dung E0 | ecosystem: Host-associated > Mammals > Digestive system > Large intestine > Fecal | place...
AAGCCGTACCTTTCCAAATTACGCCTACACTTAAAGGTGATATTTCTGTTATCAAGAGAAACTTTATGGATGATGTTTCATCATTCAGGACTCAAAGCTTCCCCGAATGTGATGAAAAGAATCAAAAGGTTGATTCATTCAACCATCAGTTAACAGGTGGATTTGTGGGCCTTTACGATGAAAATGGTGGTATTGTTGTTGCCAATGCACGTCAGGTGCTTTCTTCAATGGCTCATTGTCCTATGAGACTCGAAAAAGACAAAACTGTGAGAATGAATCCATTTGGCACATATTATGGTAAGCAAAGACACCATTTTAGTCGTGCAAATGGCGAAATACTTGACACATATAATCTTGTTGCCGCACAGGGTAAGAGCATTGCTCCGTCATATAACGGAAGTTCAGAAACTGCAATTTTTGGTCTTTATCCAATGGCAAAAAATGGGCTTTCTGATAATGAAAAACAAGAAATTTGTGCTTTTGCAGATGGTGCTTTAATTACTGCACCTACAAGTGAAAATATTGCTCCTTTCACAAGCGACAACATAATATTAAGAGATGCTAATGCTGATGGAATTAACGAAAAAGATTTGAAAAATCCTGTTATGACAGGTATTTCAGGTAACCTTGGAAAATATGTTACAAAAGGTGTTAAGGCGATTGCCCACATTGTTACATCACAGATTAAAGCTAAATAAAAAATAAGGCGGGAAACTTGAATTGTTTCCTGCCTTTGTTTTAATTTTCAACAAATAAAAAACGGGACATCGCGGTTATTTTCTCCTACGATTAAGACTTGAAATATTTTTTATTATGTTGTATAGTAGATTTTAATATTTCTTGATTGGGGAATGTTTTATGGAAAATTTGTCACAAAGAATTGCTGAAGCACTCAAAAAAATGATTGTTGAGGAACATAAATATAATTATGGAGAAAAGTTACCTAATGAAAATGAACTTTCTCAAGAGTTAGGTGTTAGCCGCACTACTCTTCGTGAGGCTATTCGTACACTTATTTCTGACGGTGTACTTGTGGTTAGACGTGGCAAAGGCACTTATGTATCTGAGCAATTTGACCAATATGCCCACGAAATAGATGTAAACGACTTTATGAAAAAGCAGATTACATTACGCGATTTGTATGAAACCCGTTTAATTATTGAGCCTGAGGCTGCTGCACTTGCTTGTAAACGTGCTACTGAAAAAGAAATTGACGAGATTCTTCGACTTGGTGAAATTTGTCAACGCGAATTAAAGAATGACCCGGGCGGAGAAAAGAGAATTGAGTCTGAAAGTGCTTTTCACGGTGCAATACTCAAAGCTTCACACAACGAATTTTTAGGTCAGTTCTTACCCATTCTCACAAAAACAATTCAAAAAACAATTGAACTCAACTATAACCTTGAAACAATTGCTGAAGAAGCTTATGAAGACCACATTATGATTATGAAATTCCTTAAAAATAGGGATTCTATTGGTATGAAAAGTGCTTTGACAATTCACCTTCACCACGCAGTTATTAACGAACAGATAAGTTTTGACTAAAAATTTCAAAAAAGGTATTGACAAATTAATATTATCATATATAATATGTTGTATGACAACGCAAACAAGATGTCAAACAACATATTATTTTTTTTAGGAGATTTTATTATGTCACAGCAGAGAATGTTTTATCAACAGGATTGTAATTTATCATTATTAGATGGCAAGACCATTGCAGTTATCGGTTATGGTAGCCAAGGTCATGCTCACGCGCTCAATGCTAAAGAGTCAGGTTGCAACGTTATTATCGGTCTTTACGAAGGTAGTAAGTCTTGGGCAAAGGCTGAAAAGCAGGGCTTTGAAGTTTTCACAGCAGCAGAAGCAGCAAAGAAAGCTGACATCATTATGATTCTTATCAATGATGAATTACAAGCTGATATGTACAAAAAAGATATTGAACCAAACCTTAAAGATGGCGATATGCTTATGTTCGCTCACGGTTTCAACGTTCACTTTGGTTGCATCAATCCCCCATCATTCGTTGACGTTACTATGATTGCTCCAAAAGGACCTGGTCATACAGTTCGTTCAGAATATCAGGCTGGTAAAGGTGTTCCTTGTCTTGTTGCTGTTCATCAAGACGCAACAGGTAAGGCTCTTGACAAAGCTCTCGCTTATGCTCTTGCTATCGGCGGTGCTCGTGCAGGTGTTCTTGAAACAGACTTCAGAACAGAAACAGAAACAGACCTTTTCGGTGAACAAGCAGTTCTCTGCGGTGGCGTTTGCGCACTTATGCAGGCAGGTTTTGAAACACTTTGCGAAGCAGGTTACGACCCAAGAAATGCTTACTTTGAATGTATCCACGAAATGAAGCTTATCGTTGACCTTATTTACCAAAGTGGTTTCGCAGGTATGAGATATTCAATTTCAAATACTGCAGAATATGGTGACTATATCACAGGTCCAAAAATCATTACTGATGAAACAAAGAAAGCTATGAAGAAGATTCTTTCTGACATTCAAGATGGTTCATTCGCAAAAGAATTCTTACTTGATATGTCACCTGCAGGTCGTCAGGTTCACTTCAAGGCTATGAGAAAACTTGCTGCTGAGCATCCAGCAGAACAGGTTGGCGAAGAAGTTAGAAAGCTTTACAGCTGGAACAACGAAGAAGATAAGTTCATCAATAACTAATTTTCAAATTACATAAAATTGACTCCCTTGAAATTTCAAGGGAGTTTTTTCATTTAGTTAAAAGCAACCACGACTTTTCAATTATTTACAATATTCATTGGCTTTTCAAAATTTTCTTCAATTGTAATTACAATTTTTCTTTTATTCTTTACTAACATTGAACCAAATAAAAGAATTTCAAAAGCACCAATTAATATAGTTATTATAGAAACATTAAATGTTAACTCGTTTATATACCAGGTTACATCAGCTATTGTTTCGTTTATTTCATATATACCTTCATAAACATAAGTATAAAAATCCGCACCAAACTGTGCTTCGTCAAGGAAATTAACTGTACCACCATCTGCACATAGCACAAATAATGTGCCAATAAGCACGGTGATAACACCTAAAACAATACCAATAATTGAAATAAATTGCACTCCTTTACTGTGTTTATCAACAGTAATTTTTTTTGCATTTTCCATAGAAAACACCCCTTAATATATTTTTGTAAATATTATACTCTTTTTATCGACAATTGTCAACTAAAAGATAATATCCTAACATTAGTTAGAGGTGATAATTGTGATTTCTTACGAACCTTTCTATAAAACATTACAAGCAAGAAACTTAACAACATATAAGCTTATAAAAGATTATAATATCAGCAGAAGTTTATTAGATAGATTAAAACACAATAAGCCATTGAGCACAGTTACGGTTGATGATTTGTGTAGAATATTACAGTGTAACGTTGAAGATGTTATGGTATATACGGAAGCTGAATAACAAAAATTTAAGCACTCGCATATTGTGGGTGCTTTTTTACGGGCTGCCGAGGTCGTCAGCCCCTACATTTTCTATCCCTCGCCATAGAGAAGAAAAGGTCGTCAAGGACGCCGACCCCTACGAAACAGGCTTTTAGGTTTATGAGAATATAGAAAAAATCTCCATCAACAAAAATGATGGAGATTTTTTGCAATTCGTAAAAATTCCCACAACGCAGGCATGGAAGCCTGCCACTACGCGAACACCACATCCCCGAAAAATTATAATTTGTTTCATATATGATAACGGCGGGGTCAACACCCCGCCTTACTATATGGTATTTTAAAATTACTTTTTGTTTTCGCATTGGAGTGGGCAGGTTTCACAATCGCCCATCATAATATCGTTTACTGTTTTACCTGCAGGAATCATTGGAAGAACTCTTTCATCCTTATCAATTGCACATTCAATCCAAACAGGTCCATTTGCTTTAAGTGCTTCTGCGAATGCATCTTTAAACTCTGCAATTGTTTCAGCATAATAGCCCTTCGCACCAAAAGCCTCTGCAAGTTTTACGAAATCAGTCTTACGATGTGGGTCTGTCTGTGAAAAGCGCTTACCGTAGAAGCAACGTTGCCACTGACGTACCATACCTAAAACCTTGTTATTCATAATAACTGTTATAACTGGAAGCTCATAGCTTACCGCTGTACAAGCTTCATTAAGGTTCATATGGAATGAGCCGTCACCAGTGATATGTACAACTTTTTTACTATCACCAAGTGCTGTTTTCGCACCAATTGCAGCACCATATCCATAGCCCATTGTACCCAAGCCACCGCTTGTTAAAAATCCTCTTGGGTTGATGTGGTGAACATACTGTGCCGCCCACATCTGATGCTGACCAACGTCAGTTACAACAACCGTATCTTCCCCTGCCATATCGCAGATTGCACCGATTAACTGATGTGGTAAAATCTGTGAATCATCATCCTGGGGCTTGTAATCAACTACTTTATATTCTTCAAGAACTTTAAGCCATTCTTTTCTGTCTTTCTTTTCAATAAGTGGCAAAAGATTCTCTAAAACCTTTTTTACATCGCCTATTACATAGTGGTCAACCGCAACATTTTTGTTGATTTCACTTAGGTCAATATCAATCTGAATAATTGTTGCTTTCTTTGCAAAATCATTTGTATCAAGTGCCACACGGTCAGAAAAACGAGTACCTATTGCTACAAGCACGTCTGCATCGTCAACTGCTTTATTTGTTGTGTAACCGCCGTGCATACCAAGAAGGCCCAAATTAAGAGGATTATTATAACCAATTACACCTGCCGCCATAAGAGTATGGCAAGATGGAATATTTGCTTTTTCTACAAGTTCTAACGCAAGTTCTGATGCGTTTGATGAAACAACACCACCACCGAACATTACAACGGGTTTCTTTGCTTTATTGATGATTTCAGCAACCTTTTTAAGTTCGCTAAAATCAATTACAGTATCATCTTTGATTTCAACCTTGGGTTTATTCTCAAATTCGGTTACCGCTGCAGTAACGTCCTTTGTAATATCAATAAGCACGGGGCCTTTTCTGCCTGTATTTGCAATACGGAATGCATCACGGATTGTATCTGCCAATTCATTAACATTCTGCACCATAAAATTGTGCTTTGTAATTGGCATTGTTATACCTGTAATATAAACCTCTTGAAATGCGTCACGTCCAATAAGTCCTGAACCAACATTACCTGTAATTACAACCATTGGAACACTGTCCATATAAGCAGTTGCAATGCCCGTTACAAGATTTGTTGCACCAGGGCCACTTGTTGCAATACAAACACCTGTTTTGCCAGTTGCTCGAGCATATCCGTCAGCCGCGTGTGAAGCGCCCTGCTCGTGTGCGGAAAGCACATGCTTAATCTTATCGCTATATTTATAAAGAGCATCATAAATATTAAGGACCGCACCGCCCGGATAACCAAAAACGGTATCAACCCCTTGCTCTATTAAAACTTCAGTTAAAATTTCTGAACCATTGAGTTTCATAAGTATTCACTCCAAGAATTTGCTGTTTGTTGCAACACTTTAATGCGTAAAAATGCTTATCATATATTTTATACTATAAGTAAGAAAAAATCAACCAAAATTCAACAAAAAAAGCAACAGATTTTGCGGTCTGTTGCTTTATATATTTATGCACAATTATGCATTGTCCGTATCTTCAGTTGTTTCAACTGAATTTTCAACATCTTCAATTGTTTTAGTTTCTTCAACGATTACGGGAGTTTCTTTCTCTTTCACTTCAGGCAACTCGCCTTTTTCCATAAGCGAAACAAACTGTTCTTCGTCAATTTTTTCAAGGTTAACGAGAGTTTTAGCCACAAGATGAAGTTTATCAATATGCTCTGAAAGAATTTTTTCTGTTCTAACATATGCTTCGTTGATTATTCTTTCGACCTCACTATCAATAGCAGCCGCAACATTTTCAGAATAGTTTCTTGTGTGATTATAATTCTTACCAAGGAACACTTCGTCATTATCTGAACCGAAAGCAATCGGACCGAGTTTTTCGCTCATGCCATACTTTGTAATCATATCACGTGCAATCTGTGAAGCACGTTGAATATCATTTGATGCACCTGTTGAAATGTCGTTGAAGATGATTTTTTCAGCAACTCGTCCGCCGAGAAGTGAAACAATATCGTCAAGCATACGAGATTTCATCATATGCATTTCATCTTTTTCGGGAGTGTAGAGTGTAAATCCACCCGCCATTCCACGAGGAATGATTGAAATATGTGTAACGGGGTCTTTATTTTCAAGATAATATGAAGAAACCGCATGACCTGCTTCGTGATAAGCAGTAATATTCTTATCTTTTTCACTGATTTTGCGAGATTTCTTTTCACTGCCAATTACAACCTTCATTGTTGCTTCTTCAATTTCATCCATTGTAATTGCAAGAAGCTTTCTCTTTGCAGCAAGAAGTGCCGCCTCATTGAGAAGATTTTCAAGGTCTGCACCTGTGAAGCCCACAGTTGTTGCCGCAATCTGATGCAAGTCAACATCGGGTGCTAAAGGCTTGTTCTTTGCATGAACGTGAAGAATTTCTTCTCTACCTTTAACATCGGGATAGCCCACTGTTACCTGACGGTCAAAACGACCCGGACGAAGAAGTGCGGGGTCAAGAATGTCGGGGCGGTTAGTTGCTGCAATAACAATTACGCCTTCATTTGCACCGAAACCGTCCATTTCAACAAGTAACTGGTTAAGTGTCTGTTCACGTTCATCGTGTCCGCCACCCATACCAGCACCTCTGTGACGACCAACGGCGTCAATTTCGTCAATGAAAATAATTGAAGGCTGACTCTTCTTTGCTTCTTTAAATAAATCTCTTACACGTGACGCACCGACACCAACATACATCTCAACGAAATCAGAACCTGAAATTGAGAAGAATGGTGCATTTGCCTCACCTGCTACTGCACGGGCAAGAAGTGTTTTACCCGTACCTGGAGGGCCAACTAAAAGCACACCCTTTGGAATTCTTGCACCCAATTTTGAAAATTCATCGGGATTCTTAAGAAATTCAACAAGTTCTGTAAGTTCCTCTTTTTCTTCGTCAGCACCTGCAACATCTGCAAAAGTAACTTTTTTTGTTTCATCATCAGCACGTTTTACTCTTGCCTTACCAAAACTCATTGCACGGTTATTTTCACTTGTTATTGATGAATTCATCTTTTTGAACATCATAATAACAAAAATTCCAAGACCTACAGTGAGTAATGCTGACGGCAACATTGTCACAAGCCACGAATTTGATGTGCCTTCAATATAATTGTACTTAATGGGATTATCGGGATTTGCCTTATTGTATGCGTGTATACTTTCATTAACGTCACTCAAAAAGATATTCACATTAGGAACATCATATTTATAAACTGTGTCATCATTTCTGAGCTTATATTCCATTTTTCCGTTAGTGAAATTTAAGTCAAAGCCTTCAACTTGATTTGCATCAAAAAGTCCGATAATCTCATAATATTCCCTTTCATCTGTTGCCTCTTTATCTGTATAAAGATAAAAAAGACCTATGAACAATACGGGAATCAGAATATATGGAATTATTGTTCGCCAGTTAAATTTTTTCAAAATATTTATCACTCCTGTGTGTTATTAGCTTTTACTACTTCTTCTTTTACAATTCCCACAAATGGAAGATTTCTGTATTTTTCATCGTAATCAAGACCATAGCCCACAACGAAAGCATCGGGAATTTCTGTACCTTTGTAGTCTGCTTTGATGTCAGCCTTACGTCTTTCGGGCTTATCAAGTAATGTACAGATTTTAATACTGTTAGGGTTTCTCGCTGCAAGTATCTTCATAAGATATGAAAGTGTTACACCACTATCAAGAATGTCTTCAACGATAAGTAAATCGGCACCGTTTACCACTTCATTATCAAGGTCCTTGATAATCTTAACAACGCCGGTGGTCTTTGTGCCTGAGCCGTAACTTGAAACTGCCATAAAGTCAATTGTGCATGGGATTTTAATTGCACGCATAAGGTCTGCCATAAATATAACAGAGCCCTTAAGAACACTGACAATAACAAGTTTTTTGTCTTTATAATCCTCTGAAATCTGCTCACCTAAACGGTCAACTATTTTTTTCAATTCATCTTCAGATAAAAGAATTCTTTCAATATCGTTTAACATTTTTCATTACCCCACTTTTGTTATTTTAAAGAATTTTTCGGTGTTTACATCTGTTTTGCAACGGTCTGCTACTCCAAAAAATTCAGTCCATACAATTCCTTTTTCGTCTGACAAAATCAACATACCATTTCTTTGTGAAACTGGTATTTTTGATTCGTTAAACAGTTTTTTTAGGCTCTTATTCATTCTGCCCTTTGGACGATATGACTCACCTTCACGACGAACTCTTAAGAGCATTTCACCAGATATTTTATCACAATCTATGAAATTGTCCATATCCTGTTTGTAAAAAAAGTGTAAATCTTTTTTTGATAAAATTTCAATATTATATTCACCCACAGGTGTTTTATACATTTGAGTTGATAAATCAACATTCATTTCAAAATACTCAAAACTTTTCGCTTCACCAAAATACAGTTTTTTTCTTTCAGTACGTACCACAACTGCCCTACTCACATTTACAGAGCCGTCTTTCTCAATGATGTGAAGAATTGAATCAATATGTTCTTTATTAATATTTTTAACACCTTGTTTTTTGAGAATCATTGAAACAATCTCACGTCTTAACACGATATGGCAATCATCAAATACGTTACAGTCATAATGGCCATCTTTTACTGACTTATCAAATAACAACTGTGCATTTTCATTTATGAAATCTTTTGAAAGATTAACTGCCTCATTACTTTTTGAAAAAGCCTTATCAAATGAGGGATTTAATTCAAAAAGTTGTGGAAGAATGTTGTGACGTATTTTATTTCGTGTATAGTCATCACAAAGGTTCGTACTGTCAATAACAAATGTCAGATTATTTGATTTGAGATATTCTTCAATCTCGACTCTTGTACAATCTAACAAGGGTCTTATATAACAATCTCTCACATACGGAACCCCACAAAGTCCTGAAAGTGATGCGCCACGTGATAAATTGAAAATGAAGGTTTCCATATTATCATTCATATTATGGGCAGTTGCGATTTTGTCACATCCAGAATTTTCAAAAACTCCATACCTCACTCGTCTTGCACATTCTTCAATACCCTCGCCTGTTTTTTCGGCTTCGTCGGGTATATTCACATAATGAGCTTCAAAATCGACACCCAGTTTTTCACAAAGTTCTTTTGAAAACTCAAGGTCACGGTCCGCTTCTTTACCACGAATTCCGTGATGAATATGTATTGCTTTAAGTTTGCCTACACCCAACTTATCTTTATTAGTTGCGAAGAAATGCAATAACGCAACTGAATCTGCACCGCCGGAAAGTCCTACTCCCACGGTGTCACCCTGTGAGACCATATTATATTTTAATAAAGTTTTAAAAACCTTACTGGTCATCTTTTATCCTTTCAAGAGTTGAAAACATTGTGAATTCAGGATTCCATGCTACTTCAACCTTTGTTGTTTCACCATGTCTATTTTTCGCAACAATAACTTCTGCAATATTTGCTGATTCTGAATTCTTTTCGTCTTCACCATCATCATTACCATTATTATAATAACCCTCACGATGCAACATAAGTACAATGTCCGCATCCTGCTCGATTGAACCAGATTCACGAAGGTCTGTAAGCTGAGGACGGTGGTCTGCAGTTTTTGCAGTATTACGTGAAAGCTGTGAACAGGTTACAACAGGAATCTTAAGGTCTTTAGCCATAAGCTTGAGTCCACGGGTAATTTCGGAGATTTCCTGAACACGATTACCCTCGTTTTTCTTTGAACCCGACATAAGCTGAAGGTAGTCAATGATAACGCAATCAACATCTTTCGCACGACGAACACGTGCTTTCATTTCTGAAACATTGATACCGCCTGAATTATCAAAATAAAGGGGTGCGTTTGTAAGATTTGAAAGCGCCATACCGAGTTTTACCCAGTCCTGGTCACTTATATCGCCCGTTCTTAATTTTTGGCTCACGATTCTCGCTTCAGTTGAAATAATACGCTGTGCCAATTCTTCGTTTGACATTTCCAATGAGAAGAAAAGAACCTTTCTGCCCTTCATTGCAATATTACGTGCTACATTCAAAGCAAAACTTGTTTTACCCATACCTGGACGTGCACCAATAAGTATAAGGTTAGAACGGTGGAATCCGCCACCAAGTACTTTATCAAGATGTGAAAAGCCTGTGGGAATACCCTGATACTGCTCTTTTTCCTTTTCAGTACCATTCTGTAACACCTTAAGACGATGAAAAACATCGTTCATAATAACATCTCTGATTCTTGCAGGACCAGTACTTGCTCTACCTTGACGGATATCATAAATCTCCTGCTCTGCAATATCAAGAATTTCGTCCGCTGATTCTGTACCGCCATTTGCCTTATTAAGAATCTTGTTAGCGGTAAGAATTAATGTACGAAGATAAAACTTATCAATTACGATTTTAACATATGACTCAACATTGTGCGCTGAAGGTACTGCATCAGCGATTTTCATAAGATATGTTTTTCCGCCTACATCATCAAAAACTCCACGTTTTTTCAATTCGTCTAGCACAACGAGAGGGTCTATTCTGCCACCCATTGCATCAATCTGAATCATTGTTTCATAAATTGACTGATGCTGTGGAAAATACAGATGTTCAATTTTCAATGTATCCATTACACTGGGCAAACATGAAGGGTCTTTTAGAATTGCACCCAAAACTGCCTGCTCAGCATCATTACTGTAAGGTAAAGTAACATTTTCAGGAGTTAATATATTTTCCATAGTATAATTTCTCCAATTTCAAATTCCAAAGATAAGATTAAAACTGTGATTACAAATATTATTCGCCAACCATAACGGTCATTTCTGCTACAATATTTGTGTAAAGCTTAACCTCAATTTTATAAGAGCCAAAATTCTTAATATCATCCATTGTGATTTTTCTTTTATCCACTTTAACAGAAAACTGCTTTGCAATTTCTGCAGCTACTTCTTTTGATGTTACCGAGCCGAAAAGTTTACCATTGTTACCTGCTTTTGCAGTCATTTTAACTGTTTTACCTTGAAGCTTTGCCTTTGACTCATTTGCTGCAGCTACTTCAACATCAATCTTGTGCTGATTTGACTGCTCACGATTACGAAGTTCAGTAAGACTCTGTGCATTTGCTTCAACAGCAAGTCCTTTGGGAAAAAGAAAGTTTCTTGCATAACCGTCAGAAGCTTTTACTTTTTCACCTTTTTTACCTAAACCTTTAACATCCGCTTTTAAAATTACATCCATTTTTATTTACCTCACTTTATATCATTAACTTTATCAATTGCATTTTTCAACTGTGAAAGTGCATTTTCAAAGGTTTCATTCGGGAGTTGAGCCGCAGCCATTGTATGATGACCGCCACCACCTAATTCTTCCATTACAAGTTGAACGTTCAGTTCCCCATATGAACGGGCAGAAATATTTATTGTATCGTCCGTTTTAAATGCTACAAAAGATGCGTGTATATCATCAATGTTCAACAATTCATCTGCTGCCTGACTAGCTACGATTCGCACATCGTCGGACTCAAAATCAACTACACCGATTGCACAGTTTTTGTATATTGCCGCATTTTTCACAACTTCACTCTTTGCCTTCTGTGTCTGCATACTGTTTGAGAAAAGTTGCTTAACTTTAACCGTATCTGCCCCTGCCTGACGCAAATATGCCGCAGCTTCAAAGGTACGTACGCCTGTTTTCATAACAAAATTCTTAGTATCAAGTGTGATACCTGACATCAGGGCTTCTGCACAAACCTGTGGAACATCCACCTCAACATTTATATATTGTATAAGTTCTGTCACCATTTCTGATGCTGATGAAGCATTTGGTTCAAGATAGAAAATCACCGCTTTATTTATATGGTCAACGGTTTTTCTATGGTGGTCAATTACCACAACCTTATTTA
>Ga0233373_1000131_pt1 | contig 11620 bp, 8 predicted proteins | sample ElkDunMinimDraft_5_FD_180685 | JGI IMG/M metagenome (GOLD analysis project Ga0233373, IMG submission 180685) | Fecal eukaryotic communites from dung pellets of Tule Elk in California, USA - Elk Dung E0 | ecosystem: Host-associated > Mammals > Digestive system > Large intestine > Fecal | place...
TCTGAAGAATGAGTGAAGTGAGTATACTGTACCTTCTTCTTTTGTGCCGTTTTTCCATTCGTTGTAGTCAATAGCATCTGCCATAAGAGCCCATGATACGCAAGTATAGAAGCCAAGACCAAGGCCAAAGAATACCTGAGCAATTATGTAGCCGATAAGACCTTTTGAACCGTTGCCAAGAGGGAGGAAGAGAAGGAGTGCGCCGAATGTTGAAACTGCTGCACCTGCTGCACAAGCTTCTTTCTTACCGAACTTATTAACAATTTTGTTAATGAAAGGCATAAAGAGGAACATTGGAAGGTAACTGATAAGCATAATGATACCTGATGCCTTTGCATTTCCGAAATATGACTGGAAGAGAACTGTTGTAGCTGTGCTTGAGCCCTGCATACCAATGAACATAGCCATTGCTGCAAGTGTAGCACCTACTGCTGCACGGTTCTTAAGGAAGTTACCGAAAGCCTTGAAGATGTTGAACTTCTGCTTTTCTTCACTGATTTTAACTGAAGATTCTTCAACACGGATTTCTGTTGTCTTGAGCATGAACAAGAATGAAATAAGACCAATCACACCCATAACGATAGCTGCAACGAATACTGTTTCACCCTTAAGGTTGTTAGATGCGTCGTAGCAAAGGATTGGAAGGAGAACCATTGGAAGAATGTTACCAAACATTGAACCGATTGAACGCCATGTTGAAAGCTGTGAACGTTCTGCACCGTCAGTTGTGATAACTGACATCATTGAGCCGTAAGGAACGTTAGCAATTGTGTAGAATGCGTCCCAAAGAACATAACCTAAAACGAAGAGAACACATCTCATAGCGAGAGGTGCATTTGGAAGAGGAAGGAAGAAGAACAAGCCTGAGAATAAAAGACCTAAAGCACCGATAAGGATATAAGCCTTGAACTTGCCTCTCTTATACTTTCTCTTATCAGCATCAAATAATGAGCCGAGAAGCGGGTCGTTAATTGCGTCCCAAATCTGAACAACTAAAAGCAATGAAGCGTACATTTCTTCGCCAAGTGCCATAAACTGTGTCCAGAAAATTGCCATAATAGAGCTCTTAAGTGCAAAGCTCATATTACAACCTAAGTCACCAGCAGCATATGATACTTTATCAAGCATACCAAACTTGCGGTAACCGTTAGCATCGAGTTTTTTCTCTTTTGCCATTGTGGAATTTCCCCCTTTAAAAATCTCGTTGGACAGAGTATAACCCTACCCTTTATCCATACGACTATATTTTATACTATATAGGGCATAATAAGTGAGTATTTTTTTCGTTTTTTACAGTATTTTTTTTATTATATCTTGAAATTTGCCAAAAATTGTACGATAATATATACATAATTTGGAAATAAAGGGATTGCTTATGTTTTACGAAAAAGAACTTGGATTTTTTCAGAAAATTTTGGAGAATTATAGAATTAACTCCTGCATAATCTCTGCTGGTGATTCATCATACCGAATGGCTGACCGAGGACTCCGTGACTCATTAGGACTTAATGAAGATTATGACCAGCTTTTCTGTACACCTCACGAAACTCTTACTGAAAATATGATTTTTCAGCTTACCGACAGCTTTTCGTGTAATTATATTTTCATTCTTCTTCCACAATGTGTACAGAAAAAAACCTTCATTGCAGGTCCATTCATCGACCATGAATTCACACAAAAAATGGTAATTGACGCAGCAAGTCAATACAATATTTCAGACCAACTGCGTAATCAGATTGAAAAATATTATACCACTGTTCCCGTTTACACAGACAAGGACATTATACGTTCTCTTTTCAATGCTATGGGCGTAATGCTTTGGGGCAGTATGGAAAATTTCACTACAAAAAGACTTGACCTTTCTTCAATTGAAAACAAATTTCCCGAAGTAGTTGAGAGGTTAGCAAACAGAATTGACGACCCCTTACTCGCTATGAAAATGCTTGAAACTCGTTATGAGGGTGAAAGAAAATTGATGCAAGCAGTCAGTCAAGGAATTACTCACAAAGCAGAGCAGATGATTAGTAACTCATCAGAATTAATGCTTGAAATGAGAGTTGCCGACCCTGTACGCAATATGAAAAACTATCTCATTGTTACAAACGTGCTTCTTCGCAAGGCAGTTGAACAAGGCGGTGTGCATCCTTTCTACATTGATAGTGTATCCTCCGACTTTGCAAGAAAAATTGAAAAAAACAAAGCTGTTCAAGAATGTATTGATATGATGCACGATATGATTTACAAATATTGTGCGCTCGTTAAAAATCATTCAATGAAAAATTACTCACTTCTTGTGCAGAAAGTTATTACAATAATCGATTCTGATTTGACCGCAGATTTAAGCCTGCACCGTCAGGCAGAAATGCTTAATGTCAACGCAAGTTATCTTTCCACACTTTTCAAAAAAGAGACGGGAATGACACTTACCGAATATGTTACCAAAAAGCGTATTGACCATGCCGCATTCCTGCTCACTTCAACAAATCTGCAGATTCAAACCATTGCCCAGCATTGCGGAATTTTTGACGTTAACTATTTCACAAAAATCTTCAAGAAATTCAAAAATAAAACTCCAAAAGAATATCGTGAAGATGCAATAAAATTTTAATATAATGCAAAACAAAAAGATGCCGATATGAACCTGAAAATGTTCACATCAGCATCTTTTTTATTATCTGAAATGTTTTCTATTTTCTTTAATATAAATAACTAGTTGTGTCAACAATTCCTTTTCAATTTCACCATAATACTTTTCATCTTCTAATTCAAAACAAATTCCCTTTTCTTCCATTTTTTCAAGATTATTCTGAATACTATCAATATTTTTTGGTACTTTTTTTCGAGGAAATTTTTCCTCAATAGCATTTAACATATCATATGTTTTTATAGCACCTATTATTTCAAGCGATGCTTTTGCTTTTTCAAAATGATTACCATAATAATAAAGATAATTTGAAAATCCGCCCGAATTAACTTCACTGCACAATTCGTCAACATAAAAAATAGTCTTTTCCCATTTATTAAGACAACTTAACATTTCACCGTTTGCAGACATCTCGTTGAGGTGAGTTGAGATTTCACTTAACAAATCATCATCTGAAAGATTTAAAATCTCAGCAATCTGCATTGTGCATTTTTCAGGAGGTATTGGATTTCCTGAATTATACACTTTAGAAGGTGGTACTTTACCCTCAACCAAATGCTTATATCTATCCCAAACTGTTGTTAATTCTCGAAAGCCTAGTGCCTCTTCATAATTAGTAACTGTTTCGGTACAAAGTTTAATAAGATACTCTATGCCCTTTTCAACGTCTCCGCTTTCGATATAATATTCCGCCATTCGTAAATAAATCGTTATATCATCAGCTACATTTTTAAAATGTTTATGAACTGTTTTAATAATTGTCAATCCTGCAAGATAATCACCTTTTGAAAAATACTCTTCTTCTGCAAGATTAATCAAATAATCACCAGTACCAAAATACTTTCTGTATTTTAAAGCACAACCTAACAATCTGTTAGCAAACTTTTCAACAGCTTTATCTTCTTTATATTTTTCTTGAATTTTCTCAATTTCGGCAAGGAATTTATCTGCAACGTATAACTCCATAAACGTACCTCATTTATTGATTTTCAACACAGATTTTATATGCAATTTCTTTTAACTGCTCCATATTTTCAAGAGTGCCCAACTCTCTGCGATAATTTGCTGCGCCACGAAGGCCTTTCGTGTACCAACCCGCGTGTTTTCGGGCTTCTCTCATACCAACATAGTCACCTTTATATTGACAAAGAGTTTCAATATGCTTAATCATTACTCTCATTCTTTCAGCAACGGGTGGCTCAGGAATTACTCTGCCGTGCTCTAAATATGCATTTATTTGTGAGAAAATCCAAGGCCTGCCCAATGCACCACGGCCAACCATAATTAAATCACAATTCGTTTCTTCAAGCATAATTGCCGCTGACTGCTCGTCAATTATATCGCCATTGCCAATAACTGGGATTGAAACACTCTTTTTTACCTCAGCAATAATATCACGATTTACGGGCGGTGAATACATCTGATTTCTTGTCCTACCGTGAACAGTTATTGCAGAAGCACCTGCATTTTCGGCTCTTTGCGCCATTTCGACTGCATTTATGTTATCAAAATCCCAACCCATACGAATTTTCACAGTTACGGGCACAGGAGAAGCATCTACAACGGCTTTTACGATTTGTTCTGCCAATGCTGGATTTTTAGAAAGTGATGCACCGCCGCCGTTGCCCGCAATCTTTGGTGCGGGGCAACCCATATTTATATCAATAATTTCAGGTTTATATGCCATTACCAAGTCAACACTTTTTGCCATTGTAAGTGGGTCGGAGCCAAAAATCTGAATAGCTGCGGGACGTTCATAATCTGAAAGATATGCCAAATCTTTAGACTTGCGGTCGCCCATTGACACACCCTTTGAACTTATCATTTCACTGACAACGTAAGATGCACCATACCCAACGCAAAGTTCACGGAACGCTCTGTCCGCCACTCCTGCCATTGGTGCAAGAACCACTTTACCATTTATTTCAACATTACCTATTTTCACAGTTTTACCTCATAAATCAAAATGTTTTACTTGAATTTGATTATAGCATTTTAAAGAATTTTGTCAACGACATATATCATTCTATACGAATTGTTTTACAAAAGAAAAAAGACACTTTCGTGCCATATAAAAAACAACGGCGGGGTCAAAGCCCCGCCTTATTATGATTATCTGTTCGAAATCTTACTGATACTTTCTTCAAGCATTGCAAGTTTTTCGTTGTATTTTGCAAGTTTTTCACGTTGCTCATTTACAAGCGCTTCAGGTGCTTTTGCAACGAATTTTTCGTTATTTAGTTTGCCTGAAACAAATGCGATTTCTTTAAGCACACCTGCTTTTTCTTTTTGAAGTCTTTCGAGCTCTGCCTTGAAGTCAACAAGCTCGTCCATCGGAATAAAGAGTCTTGCATCCTCTGTGATAATTGCAACTGCCTCATCATTTTCATAACCCTTAACAAGTTCAACTTCACTTGCTGATGCAAGTCTTACAAAGAAGTTTGCACCCTCACTGAATGTCTTTTCGTAAGATGTTTCAATGAAAATCTTTGCTTTCTTTGATGGTGGAACATTCATTTCTGCACGACGGTTACGAACAGCCTTAATTGCAGTCATAACTCTTTCCATTTCTGTTTCGTCAGCCTTGAATGAAAGTTCGTCAGTAAATACTGGCCATTCTGAAATCATAATGGAGTCACCATCGTGTGGAAGTGTCTGCCAGATTTCTTCTGTGATGAATGGCATAAATGGATGTAAAAGTTTGAGAGTATTTGACATTACGTAAACGAGAACTGCTTTAACCGTTGCCTTTGCAGTTGCACACTCACCATTAAGACGGATTTTTGCAATTTCGATGTACCAGTCGCAGAATACGTCCCAAATGAAATCATAAAGTTTCTGTACAGCAAGACCGAGTTCAAACTTTTCAAGAGAATCTGTAACATCTTTTACAAGGTCATTGTACTTGCTTAAAATCCATTTATCTTCAATTGCAAGATTCTTTGGAACATAAGGTGCATATTCGTTTTCATCAAGATTCATCAAGATAAAACGAGCAGCATTCCAAATCTTATTTGCAAAGTTTCTACTTGCTTCAACTTTTTCGTCAGAGAAACGCATATCGTTTCCTGGGCTGTTACCTGTTGCAAGAGTAAATCTCAAAGCATCTGCACCGTACTGGTCAATAATTTCAAGTGGGTCAATACCATTACCGAGAGATTTTGACATCTTTCTGCCCTGAGCATCACGAACAAGACCGTGAATGAGAACTGTGTCAAATGGAACCTGTCCTGTATATTCAAGAGCAGAGAAAATCATACGTGATACCCAGAAACCAATAATATCATAGCCTGTTACGAGTGTGTTTGTTGGATAATAGTGTTTCAAATCCTCTGTCTGTTCAGGCCAACCAAGTGTTGAGAATGGCCAAAGAGCTGATGAGAACCAAGTATCAAGAGTATCTTCATCCTGACGGATATTTTTACTGTTACATTTTGGACAAGTGCAAATTGCGTCCTTTGTAACAATTGTTTCACCACAATCATCACAATACCAAGCAGGAATTCTGTGTCCCCACCACAACTGACGGGAAATACACCAGTCACGAGTACCATTCATCCAGTTAAGATAGTTCTTTGTAAAGCGTTCAGGAATAAACTTTGTTTCGCCTTTTTCTACTGCTTCAATAGCGGGTTTTGCCAAAGGCACCATACGAACAAACCACTGTTTTGAAACCATTGGTTCGATTGTGTTGTGACAACGATAGCAAGTGCCAACCTCGTGCTTACGAGGTTCAACTTCCTTGAGATATCCACCTGCTTTAAGGTCTTCAAGAATTGCTTTTCTTGCTTCCATTGTTGTCACACCTGCATACTTACCACAGTCAAGAACTTCAGGCTCGTTTTCTGTAGCACGACCACTTGCAATAAGTTCATCTGCAATTCTCTTATCTTCTGCACCTGTTAAATGACCGTCATAAGTGAAAGTACGAACTATTGGAAGATTATGTCTTTGACCTACTTCAAAGTCGTTAGGGTCATGAGCAGGAGTGATTTTAACAACACCTGTACCCTTTGTCATATCAGCATGTTCATCGCATACAATTGGAATTTCTTTATTAAGCAAAGGCAAGATTACGTGACAACCGTGAAGATGCTTATATCTTTCGTCTTCTGCGTTGATAGCAACTGCTGTATCACCGAGCATTGTTTCAGGGCGAGTTGTAGCAAGTTCAAGCTGCTCGCCTGTTTCTTTAACTGTGTAAAGAAGATGCCAGAAGAAGCCATCTTGCTCTTCATATTCAACTTCTGCGTCAGAAATTGATGTGTTGCAGCAAGGGCACCAGTTAACCATACGGTTACCACGGTAAATTAAATCTTTTTCATAAAGACGACAGAAAACTTCGTTAACAGCTTTACTGCAACCTTCGTCAAGAGTAAATCTTTCTCTATCCCAGTCGCAAGATGAGCCAAGTTTCTTTAACTGTTCAATAATTCTGCCACCGTACTGCTTTTTCCAATCCCATGCACGTTCTAAGAAACCATCACGGCCTAAATCGTCTTTTGAAATGCCTTCTTTTCTCATTGTCTCAACGATTTTTGCCTCAGTTGCAATTGATGCGTGGTCAGTACCGGGAAGCCAGAGTGTGTCATAACCTGCCATTCTGTGATAACGGATAAGAATATCCTGCAATGTGTTATCAAGGGCATGGCCCATATGAAGCTGACCTGTGATGTTTGGTGGTGGAATTACAATAGTGTAAGTCTTTTTACCTTCTTCACGTTTTGCGTGAAAATATTTTTTGCTGAGCCAGTCTTTATATATTCTGTCTTCAACATTCTTCGGATTATACTGTTTTTCAAGTTCCTTGGACATATATTATTCTCCTTCTATTTAAACCGTTAACGACGTAATAATTGTCGAATACACCTTAACGGGGTCATTTATGAAATTCTGTTTTACTGTTTCTAATTGTAAGCTGTCTACCACATAAATTGAAAGTTTCATAAGCTCATTATCTTTGTCAAAAAGAGTGAATGTAATTGTATAACCGCCGTCTGCCTCTTTTTTCACTTCAATTCTGTTATCTCTCTCAACTTTGGCACGTGTTGTGAGTCTTATAGCAGAATTTACCGCTTTTTCGCGAACTGTGCGTGGAAGACTTGTCTGTAAAAGTTCTGCCGCCTCTCTTCCTCGAGTAGTTACTGAAATAACTTCTTCATCATCAAGAATATCAGCAGTAATATTACCTGTTTTTAACAGTTCTTCAATCGCCTGACCAACCTCAAAAAAGTTTGCAAGTCCATCTTCTTGCATTGCATCATTGAGCATCTGTCTGGTCATTGGTGCATCAATACTTTTAAGCAGATAACAAATCAACAATCTTATATCATCACGATTACGGAGTCCGCCGAGTTCAATTCCCGCATCAAATGCATCATATTCCATTATTTACACCTGCAATTCTTTAAGTATTTCTTTTATATCTTCACGAACATAAGTCGGTTTGATTTCACTATTTTCGATGTCTTCCATTGTGCTTTCGCCACTTAAGACGCAAATCGTATCAACTCCCGCATTCACACCCGATGCAATATCCGTATAAAGTCGGTCACCGATAACAACAGTTTCTTCTTTTGTAAAAGGCGAACGCTCAACTGAAAAATCAATCATAAATCCGTCGGGTTTGCCAATATAAAGTGGTCTGCGGTTAGTTGCATAGTTTATCGCCTCACACATTGCAAAACAATCAGGCACAAGACCAAATTCTGTTGGGCAACCTCTATCGGGATTTGTTGCAATATATGGAATATCCTTCTTCGTCTGTAAAAGATATGAAACATCCCATAACTTCTTGTATGTAAGCTCGGTGTCGTAGCCAACGCAAATACAATCAGTATCTTCGTCTGCCTGGGTTGTGATATTCACACCGTATTTTTCCATTTCTGCAATCATTGACTTTGTTCCCATACAATAAATCTTTTTATTGGGAAAATGCTTGTTGAGATAAAGTGCAGTTGCCTGAGAAGATGTGAAGAAATTATCTTCTGTCACTTTAATCCCCATATTTGAAAGCTTTATAACATAATCCTTAACTGAACGGGAAGAATTGTTTGTAATAAATACGTATTGACCACCAACTGACTCGATATGTGCGAGAAATTCATTGACACACTCAAAAAGACGAGCACCCTCGTAAATTGTTCCGTCCATATCAAGTAAGAAAAGTTTTTTGTTTTTTAAAGACATCTTTAGTACCCCTATCGGTTTGCCTTAAGCTTGGCAAATAATTTTACATTACCCGATTTAACTTTTGAAATAAATGCACCCTCAAGGTAAGTAAGCCATACCCATTTAAGCCTTATTGGTATGAGCATAATTTTCATAACAAGTGAATTGGGTTTTGCAAATTTGAGTGCAGTACGCACATTTTCACTTGTAATCATTTTTTTTATTTCTTGCTTTTTCTCTTTATTTGTAAGAGTGCAAGCAGAATTAGTCACGTTTTCAATACACCCAACTACTCTTTCAATATATCGGCGATTGAGCATTTCACGACTTTCGGGCGAATTCACATTCCAATACTCATATAAATTGAGCATCCAAACGTGTTCTTCTTCACGTTTATCTAACATATCACTGCGGTATTTTGCAGTTTCACTGTCCGCACGGGCACGCATAAAGTGATAGTATTTATCTTCGAGTAAAACCACTCTTTCAACATCACGTATCACGTCGAGATTAAAGGGAAAATCGTCCCAGAAAGTGTTTTTAAATCTAATATTATTCTCAATTATGTATTCTCTTGAAAATAACTTGTTCCAAGGCGTATACAATAAATTTTTATCAAACATTTTGTGTGCATATTCTCTGAAATCCTTCTGAGTTACAAAGACTTGTGAAGGTAGAGTTTGCTCTTGAGTATAATACTCAGTGTCAGAGTAATATGTGTCAATATAATAACCTGCAACCACCAATTGTGCATTATTTTTCTTTGCGGCATTGTACATATCTTCAAACATTGTTGGCTCTGCCCAATCGTCAGAATCAACAAAATAAAGATATTCACCCCGAGCCTTGGGAATTGCAGTATTTCTCGCGCTCGGCGCACCGCCATTTTCTTTATGAATAACAGTAATACGACTGTCGCCCATTGCATAGGCATCACAAATTGCACCACTATTGTCAGGGCTACCGTCATCAACGGCAATAAGCTCCCATTCAGTAAGAGTCTGTGCTTGAAGGCTTTCAATACATTTACCTATATAATTTTCAACATTATAAACCGGCATAATGGCGGTGATTTTCACATCACTCATTTTTGAACTCCTCCTCACAAAGAGTCAATGCGGACTCAATGCATTTGTCCATATCATAATATTTGTAATTGCCCAAGCGTCCGCCAAAAATTACATTCTTTTCGCTTTCGGCAAGTTCTCTATACTTTTCATATAAAGCATTATTATACTCGTCATTAACTGGATAATAAGGCTCGTCACCCACATTCCAATCAGCAGGATATTCACGGGTTATTACTGTTTTTTCTTGATTGCCAAATTCAAAATGCTTGTGTTCTATAATTCTAGTAAATGGAATCTGTCGCTCATTGTAATTTACAACTGCAACAGGTTGAAATTCTTTCATATCAAGAACTTCGGTTTCAAATCGCAAACTGCGATAATCAAGCTCACCGAGAGAAAAACCGAAATAACTGTCAATCGTACCTGTGTAAAGACATTTTGTAGCAAGTGACAAATACTCGTCTTTATTCTCTAAAAAGTCAGTTCCAAGACGAACCTCAATACCCTCAAGCAATTTATCAATCAATTCATTATAACTGTTTACGGGTATCCCCTGATATTTGTCATTAAAATAATTGTTGTCGTAAGTATAACGCACAGGAAGTCGCTTGATTATGAATGCGGGTAGGTCACGACAATCTCTACCCCACTGTTTTTCAGTATAGCCCTTTACAAGCTTTGTGTAAATCTCACGGCCCACAAGACTTATTGCCTGCTCCTCAAGATTCTGTGGCTCACCCTTAATTTCTGAACGTTGTTCTTCAATAATTGCCCTCGCTTCTTCGGGAGTTGTCACACCAAAAACTTGAGAAAAGGTATTCATATTGAAAGGCAGATTATAAAGCCTACCCTCAAAATTTGCCATTGGAGTATTTATGAAATTGTTAAATTCACAGAAAGAATTCACATAATCCCACACCTTTTCGTTGCTTGTGTGGAAAATATGTGCACCGTATTTGTGAACAGTAATATCCTCAATTCTTTCACAATAAATATTACCGCCCGTATGATTTCTTTTTTCAATTACGAGGCATTTTTTACCCCGCTTTTTCGCTTCGTGAGCAAATACGGCACCAAAAAGTCCCGCACCCACGATTAAATAATCATACTGTTTCATAAAACACCTATTTTAAGTGCAAAATGCAAAATGAACAACCATATTGGCTAGTCATTCTGAACGCAGTGAAGAATCTCTATTATAGTAGCTTCTTCGTCGTTTTACTCATCAGAATGACAATTCTATTTGAGAATTGTAGTTATTTTTGATGAAATTCTGTTTTTGAGACCGAAGGCTTACGAGTGTAAGTCGAGGACGAAAGAACGGAATTTAGCAAAAATAACACAATTATCCTTCGTAGTCGTCTTCGTTTTCCCAGTTATGATATACGTTCTGAACGTCATCGTTTTCTTCAAACATTTCAAGCATTCTACCCATATTCTTGATATCGTCTGGGTTTGTGAGTGTTGTGTATGTGCTTGGAACATATTCAACTTCTGCTGAAACAAATTTGTAGCCCTTTGCTTCAAGGTCGTCACGAATTGCACCCATATCGTTTGCTTCTGTACGAACGTCATAGATTTCGTCTTCTGCAATAAAGTCAATTGCACCTGCTTCAAGAGCATCTTCCATAAGCTGGTCTTCGTCAATACCTTCTTTTTCAAAAAGAATTACACCCTGACGGTTGAACATAAATGAAACGCAACCACTCATACCCATATTGCCACCGAATTTATC
>Ga0233373_1000137_pt1 | contig 11353 bp, 9 predicted proteins | sample ElkDunMinimDraft_5_FD_180685 | JGI IMG/M metagenome (GOLD analysis project Ga0233373, IMG submission 180685) | Fecal eukaryotic communites from dung pellets of Tule Elk in California, USA - Elk Dung E0 | ecosystem: Host-associated > Mammals > Digestive system > Large intestine > Fecal | place...
CTCACGCCGGCAACACGAGTTCGAATCTCGTACGGGTCACCATTAGACTAAAAGGTCTTATAATATTAATAATTATCAGCTTAAAAGGTTGATATAGTCGGTGTTGATTGCGATGAGGGTCCACCCGTTCCCATCCCGAACACGGTAGTTAAGCTCATTCGCGCCGAAGATACTTGGCTGGAAGCGGCCCGGAAAAATAGGTAATGCCGACATAAATATTCCTCAATAGCTCAGTCGGTAGAGCACTCGGCTGTTAACCGAGTTGTCGTTGGTTCGAGTCCAACTTGGGGAGCCAAAAAGAGAAACCATCCAATAGGATGGTTTTTCTTTTTTTGTTTAATGAATAAAATGAGATTAATTAGTTTTACTTGTTCTTGAAAACTTCCAATATTTATGTTATTCTAAACGTATGTAATTAAAGGGGTGACTCATTTTGGCAAAAATGAAAACAAAAAAAGGTAAAAAGGCATTGTGTACTTTTATTTCTATTGTTATTGTTATCGCAATTGTTACTGCGGGTATTAACTTTTTAGCAGTTCAGAATCTTATGAAAATGGGCAGTTCATACGACAAAATCGAAATTGAAAATCAGCTTGTTCCTCAAAAGGATGAAAACGGGAGCTGGTACTTTACAACTGACAGAGAATTCAAGATAATGCAACTTACCGATATTCATATCGGTGGCGGTTTTATGTCAAAAACTGTGGATGAAAAAGCACTGAATGCTATTGCTACCATGGTAACAAAGGAAAAACCTGACCTTGTTATTGCAACGGGTGATATTGTTTTTCCTGTGCCTTACAGAGCTGGTACATTCAATAACAATAGTGGCATAAAGGCTTTTGCAAATCTTATGGAAACTCTTGGTGTTTATTGGGATGTTACATTCGGTAATCACGATGCTGAATTCTATTCATATTTTGATAGAGAAACAGTTGCAGAGTTATATGAAAATGAAGAATACAAGTATTGCTTATTCCAGGCAGGTCCTGAAGATGTTGATGGTTACGGAAACCACACTATTGAGGTTAAGAATTCAAAAGGACTCATTACTCAGGCAATAATCTTAATTGACTCTCAGGCTTATATTAAGGACAATAACATCATTGAAAGCCTTAAGGGTACATATGATAATATTCATCCAAATCAGGTCGAATGGTACGAATCTGAAATTTTGAGAATGAACACAGAAAATGAGAAAATCAGTAAAGAGTCAGTGCCTGTTAAATCTCTTGCGTTTTTCCACATTCCTTTGGTAGAAATGGACGATGCGTGGAATGAATTCCGTGAAAACGGCTATAAGAATACAGAGAATTTCAACTATATTGAAGGCATAATCGGTGAAACCGGCAGACAGGTATGCTGCGGTTATGGTGAAGATGACCTTTTTGAAAAAATGCTTGAACTCGGGTCTACAAAGGCTATGTTCAACGGTCACGACCATGTTAACAACACCACTTTTGAATACAAAGGCATTCAGTTCAGCTATGGTTATAGTGTTGACTATTTCGCATATTCAGGTATTGACAAGTTAGGTTCTCAAAGAGGTTGCACAATGATTACCTGCAAACCTGACACCACATTCACTATTGATAAATATAATTTCTATTCAGATAGATATGACCTTGACGGCTTTACCCGTGAAGATGTTACAATGCAGTTTGAGGATGTAACATATCAGATTTTACCTGAATAAATCGTATAAAAAGGAAATGAGACAGTATGATTTAAGAAAAATTAAGCAAAAAGAATTGGTTTATAATCACCCTTTTCTGCTTTATGGGTGGTATTGCTTGGAATACTGAAAATATGTATTTCAACACCTTTATTACAAATGAAATATATGCGGACGTATCACAATCAGCCATTATAGGTTCAATGGAAGCAACAACTGCAGTTGCCCGTATGGTAGCTCTCTCTGCTATTGCAGCAGTGATTACCACATTTATTATGGGTGCATTAAGTGATAAACTTAAAAACCGCAAAATGTTTATCTCTGTGGGATATATTCTCTGGGGTATTGTTACTGCAATGTTCGGTTTCATTACAAAGGAAAATGTTGCAAATCTTTTAAACCTCACTGACGAAGCAAAAATTCTCGGCACAACAGTCTGGTTTGTAATCCTTATGGATATTGTGATGACCTTTATGGGCTCAACAAGTAACGATGCGGCTTTTCAGGCTTGGGTAACTGATGTTACAGTGCCGAGACAAAGACCTATTGTTGAAACAGTATTGTCTGTTGTAGGTACTATATCCTCATTGGCTGTAACAGCTGTTGGCAGTTTTGCTCAGGCTGGCACAATCACCTATAAAGTTTTCTTTATTGGTCTTGGTGTTATAGTTATATTATGCGGTATAGTAGGCTTATTCCTTATTAAAGACCCACCTCGCACACAGCAAATTGAAGCTTCTTCTAATTATTGGGCTGACCTATTCTATGGATTTAGACCCTCTGTTATAAAAGAAAATTCAAGACTTTACCTTGCATTGGCATCATTCTGCTTTGCTATTGTTGCATTTCAGGTTTTCTATCCGTATCTTCTTACATATGTTCAGTATGTAGTTATTCCTGATAATGGTGGAGTAGCAAATATGTTAAGACCACCTGTAATAATTACAGCAGTAATAGTTGTGGCAATTCTTCTTACTTGTATTGTGACACTTCTTAAGCTTTCAACGAAAAAAAGAGGCATTTGCCTTATAATCGGTGTTATTGTAATGACATTAGGATTTTTCATTCTTTCAACAAGCACAAGCATTTATGTTATCCTTTTAAGCTTATTGCCTGTTGTTCTTGGTAATGCACTTGTTAATATTTTGTTCGGTGCTACCATTAAGGATTTCATACCTGAAGGCAAAGCAGGTCTTTTTCAAGGTATCAGAATGATATTCTCTGTGCTTATTCCTATGGTTGTAGGTCCTGTTATTGGTGATATGGCTTGTCAGAAGGCAGCACAGACCATTATAAATGAAGCCAATGCAGAAGTAATTGTACCTGCAAAGAATATGTTTTTGTGGGCAGGACTTGTATGTATCATCGCATTGATTCCTTTATATTTCCTTGTTAAAAAGGGCGTTGATACTGAAGAAATCAAAGAAGCTGCTTAAGGTGAATAGTTATGAGTAAATGGAATTTTTATACATCAAAAGAAATAAAGCCTGAGGGATGGCTTCGCCGTCAGCTCGAAATTCAAGCAGAGGGCTTAAGTGGTAATCTTCACAAAATCTGGCCTGACATTCGTGACAGTGCGTGGATTGGTGGCGACCGTGAAGGTTGGGAAAGAGTACCTTATTGGCTTGACGGTTTTATTCCTCTTGCTTATCTTTTAGAAAATGAAGAAATGATTGCAACAGTAAAAAAATATATTGATGCAATTGTTTCAGCTCAGGATGTTGACGGTTGGATTTGCCCTTGCGAAAAAGAAAAACGAGCAAAATACGACACTTGGGCAATACAACTTATCTGTAAAGTTCTTAAAGTATATTACGATTGCTCAGGTGATGAGAGAATTCCTGATGTTATTTATAGAGTGCTTAAAAATTATTATGATATGCTTAAAAGTGGCGAAATGACTCTGTTCGGTTGGGGAAAATACAGATGGTTTGAAACTTTCATTTCACTTAATTTTTTATACAAAAATTATGAGGAAGACTGGATAAAAGACCTTGCTAAAATCATTAAGCAACAAGGCTTTGACTATAATTCAGTAACTGAGTCTTGGAAAAAGCCAAGCCACAATTGGTTGAGAAAAACACATATAGTGAATATCGCAATGATGCTTAAAAGTGAAGCAGTTTCTCATGAATTGTTAGGTGAAGAATATACTGACAATGCGGAAAGACTTCGTGAAATTCTTGATAAGTACAATGGTACTGCTTTTGAAGGTTTTACAGGTGACGAAGTGCTTTCAGGACTTGACCCTACAAGAGGGACAGAATGCTGTGCCGTAGTCGAGCAGATGTATTCTTATGAAGAAATTTTTGCTCATACGGGTGATAATAAATGGGCAGAACGACTTGAAGTGCTTGGATTCAATGCTCTTCCTGCTACACTCAGTGAAGATATGTGGACACACCAATATGTTCAGCAGGTAAATCAGATTGCTTGTCAGAAAACAATGATTATGGCACCGTGGAGTACCAATGGCCATTATGCACACACATTCGGACTTGAACCAAATTTTGGTTGCTGTACTGCAAACTTCAATCAGGGATGGCCTAAATTTGCCCTTTCAGCATTTATGCATAAGGATAACACAATAATAAATTCAGTTATGTTACCATCTGTTTTGAATGCTGATGGAATTACAATTAAATTGGAAACTAACTATCCATTTGAGAATAAAATGCATTATTACATAGATACAGAAAAGGATTTTAATTTTGTAGTTCGTATTCCGTCATTTGGGAAAAATCTTAAGGTAAATGGTACTGACGCAGAAACAAAAGACCTCGAAATTGCAATAGTACAGGGTAAAACAGAAATTGAAGTTGAATTTACTGCAACTCCATTTTTGAAGAAAAGACCAAATGACCTTTATGCTTTGCAAATGGGTTCTTTGCTGTTTTCTGTACCTATTGCTTACGAAAAGAAAATGAGAGAATACACTAAAAAAGGTGTAGAACGCAAATTCCCATACTGTGATTATCAGTTTATACCACAAACATCTTGGAATTATAGTTATTCTGATAATGATTTTTCTGTAGAATTCAATGGGGTAGGCGATATTCCTTTTTCACAGGAAAATCCACCTTTAACGGTAAAAGCAAATATGCAACAAATTAATTGGGGACTTAAATTCCCATACAGAAGTATTGCAAGAAAAACTCCAAAATCAACAGAGCCAATTTCAAAAGTGCAGAAAATTGAACTTTGCCCATATGGTTGTGCAAGACTTCGAATGACTGAAATGCCAGTATTGAAATAGACTCTGGGAAATTATTGTGTGATAGCTACACAGTTAAACTTTTGTTAGAGGGAACTTTTATGGATAAAAAAGTTTATAATAGAGGGAAGATAGGGCAATATTGGTACAATTCTACCGAATTACTTGTGTATGCGCTCACGGCACGTCCTTGTCCCAAAGAATTAGAGTATAATATAACATCTTATGGCGACAGTAAACAGAATAAAATTTATACATATTGCCGTAAAGATTTAAAGAATCCGAAAAAGCCACTTTTTATTTACATTCATGGTGGTGGTTGGATTTCAGGTGTCACACCGATGCGAAATCGCTATATTTCACAGTGGGCAGAAAAGGGATTTTATGCCGCATCGATAGGATATTCCTATGCTCCTGATGAGGTCTTTCCTACTCAGATTAAAGAAATTTTTAAAGCTCTTGACCAAATTCTTGACACTGCAGAAGAAAATAATTTTGACACTGAAAATGTTGTAATTGCAGGTGAGAGTGCAGGTGGATATTACATTTCATATGTGGCATCCTGCCTTAATGACAAGTCAATTCTTGATGATTTAGGCATCACCTTTAAAAATTATGATAAAACAAAAATTAAGGCACTTGTGTCAATCTGTGGTTGCTATGATTTGCAAAGACTTACTGATGTGGAAAAGGAACAATCTGAATATCCTGACATAAAAATGATGGCATCTACTTTTGTGGGAAAAAACTTTACCGATACGGTTGAGTTTTTGAAAACCGATGCTGCAAAACACTATTCACCGAGAATCACAGAAAAATTTCCACCTACTTTTGCAGTGTGGGCAGTGAATGACAAGCTGAGATATGAAACCTTTGATTTGCAAAAGGATTTGGAAAGACTTGGTGTGCCTTGCAAGACTTATAAGGCTGATGGAATTATCGGTAATCACGCATGGGCAATTATGCCTATTTTCAAAAAGAGTAAAGATTGTTTTGAAAAAGCATATGAATTTGTAATGAAAAACATATAAAACTCAATTATAAGTGGGGTCTTGGACCCCACTTTATTTTTTAAAACTTCGGCGAAATTAACAAATAACTATTGACTATCTTGTGCAAGAGTGCTAATATTTTATCCGTTGCTTAAAACTTATTTAATATACGGATGTGGTATGTATGAAGAACTTTTATCTTAAACCCAAACTTTTTTCTGTGTTAAAAAAATACAACAAAGACCAGCTTATAAAGGATATTATTGCGGGTGTAATTGTTGCAATTATTGCTTTACCCTTGTCAATTGCTTTAGCACTTGCATCGGGTGTTGAACCTGCTTGCGGTGTTTATACCGCAATTTTTGCGGGATTTATGGTGTCTTTACTTGGCGGTAGCCGTGTGCAGATTGCAGGACCAACTGCCGCATTTGCAACGGTGGTTGCGGGTGTTGTTGCAACTCAGGGCATGGACGGCCTCATAATCGCTACAATTCTTGCGGGTATTTTTCTCATATTAATGGGTGTATTTAAATTGGGAGCACTCATTAAATTTATTCCATATACAATTACAACGGGATTTACTGCGGGTATAGCGGTTACAATTTTTATTGGTCAGATTAAAGATTTTCTTGGACTTCAATATGCGGATGGTGTAAAACCAATTGAAACCATAGAAAAAATCGAAGCGAATATTCACGCAATCAGCACGTTCAGTTGGCAAGCACTTCTTGTTGGTGCGGTATCTCTTGCAATTCTCATTATTTATCCCAAATTCGAGAAAAAAGTTCCGCCATCACTTATTGCGGTAGTTATTGGTGCACTTATGGTGAAGTTTATTCCCGGACTTGATGACGGAGTTTTCACAATTGGTGAATTATATACAATTCCTTCAGGATTCCCCAAATTTGCATTGAGTGGAATGGAATTCAGTTTTGCAAAGGTTTCGGCAGTTTTACCCGATGCGTTTACTATTGCAATTCTTGCGGCTATCGAATCACTCCTTTCTTGCGTAGTGGCAGACAGTATGGTAAATTCACGTCATAACCCCAACGCAGAATTGTTAGCACAGGGTGTGGGCAATGTGGCATCGGTGCTTTTCGGTGGAATTCCTGCCACGGGTGCAATTGCAAGAACTGCGGCGAATGCTAAAAATGGCGGTAGAACTCCCGTTGCAGGTATGGTGCACGCAGTGGTTCTCTTGCTTGTTCTCTTATTTCTTATGCCACTTGCAGGGCTTATTCCAATGCCTACAATTGCGGCAATTCTCTTTATGGTTGCTTACAATATGAGCGAGTGGAAGAAATTTGTAAAAATAGTTAAAACTGCACCGAAAAATGATATTGTTGTTATGGTAATCACCTTTGGACTTACTGTGATTTTCGACCTTGTAATTGCAATTGAAGTGGGTATGCTTCTTGCGGCAATGCTCTTTATGAAACGAATGAGTGAAGAAACCTCAGTAACGGGTTGGAAATATGTTGATGCTGAAAATGATAATGATAGTCTTGATTTGAAAGTAGTTCCGCAGAATGTGCGTGTTTATGAAATAGTCGGACCGCTTTTCTTCGGCGCGGCAGACAAAATTCTTGATATTACGGTTAAAGAATATACAAGTTGTTTAGTGCTTAGAATGAGGGGCGTTTCGGCGATAGATGCAACTGCAATGAATTCTCTTGAACAACTGTACGAAAAGTGCCAGAGTAAGGGCATTTCGCTTGTGCTTTCTCACGTGAACGAACAGCCTTTACACGCAATGCAGAAATCAGGATTTTATGAAAAAGTTGGTGCAGAGAATTTCTGTGCACATATCGACGAAGCACTTGTACGTGCAAACGAAATTAAATAAAAACATTTAACAATAATACTTCTTTACTTTTTGGTAAATACTATTAAAAAAGTAAAGGAGTATTTTTATGGTTGAACAAGATACAATTAAATTGCTACGTGAGTGTGATGCAGGAATCAAAATGGGCGTTTCATCAATTGATGATGTTCTCGATTATGTGGAGTCGGATAGATTAAAAAAAGACCTTGAAGATTCAAAAGATGAGCATAAAAAATTAGATGCAGACCTTCAGGAATTGCTTGACCAATATGGTGACGAGGGTAAAGACCCAAATCCTATGGCTAAGGGTATGTCGTGGCTTAAAACTAATATGAAACTGGTGGTTAATGAATCTGATAGCACAATTGCGGACCTTATTACAGAGGGGTGCAATATGGGTGTGAAATCCTTGAACAAGTATTTAAATCAATATGTGGCGGCAGATGAAAAATCAAAGGACATTTGTAAGAGACTTATAAATCTAGAAGAAGATTTAACAATTCAGATGCGTCAGTTTTTGTAAAAGTAATAATGAGAATGGCAGGGGGCAACTCCTGCTTTTCTTGTATAGTAAATGATTTTGTGGTATAATCTTAAAAAAATAAGTAGGAAAAGAAATGAGAATCAAAGATTTTTTATTGTGGCTTGTACTCACAAAACATTGCCCATATTGTGATAAGATTATAAACAGAAATGAAGAGCTTTGTGAAAACTGTAAAGAGAATCTGCCAAAAATAAAAGAAGAAACTTGTAATTTTTGTGGCGCAGAGAAAAAACGATGCGGTTGTAAAAAGCACAGAATGGGTTATGATGGAATTACATCCCCCTTTTATTATGAGGGTGGAATAAAAGAATGTATTCATAAATTTAAATTCAATAGCAGAGATTATCTTGGAACAATTCTAGCAGAGGCAATGGTTGAAAAAGTAGAAAAAGATTTTAAAGATATTCACTTTGATTTTGTTTGTTTTGTTCCCTTTTCAAAAATGCAAAGATTGAGAAGAAATTATAATTCTAGTGAAATTCTTGCAAACAAGATTTCATCAAAATTAGGCATTCCTTTTAAAAGTGTGTTAGTGAAACTTTTTGATACGGGCACACAACATAGTATGAAAGTGAAAAATCGTTCAGGTAATGTTTTTGGTGTTTATGATGTCAAGGAATCGGTTGATGTAAAAGGCAAAACAATTCTGCTTGTTGATGATATAAAAACAACGGGTGCAACGCTGAATGAGTGCGCGTGGATAATGAAAATTAGAGGTGCTCAAAAAGTGTATTGTGTTACGGCGGCACTAACAGGCAAAGAAAATTGTGTTAAAAGAGAATAAATATTGCGGGCGAAGATTTCACTTCGCCCTTTTTATGTAGTGAGAATTTGTCATTTTTGTTAAAATTACAAATCATTACAATGAGTATTATCTATTGATTTTGCATAATAAATGTGTTAAAATATGAAAAATATGGTATGATGTTTGAATTGTGGGTATCTGTGACCATTTTTTGTCGCAGTTGATTTTGCAGGTGGTTTTGTTATGAATAATACAGATGCAAAAACAGAAAATATTATGAGTGAAAAACCACTGGTTTCTGTGTGTTGTCTTGCGTATAACCACGAAAAAGTAATAGCCCGTACAATTGAGGGGATTGTTTCACAAAAAACGGATTTTCCATTTGAATTGCTTATTCACGAAGATGCCTCGCCCGATGGCACGGCACAGGTAATAAAGGAGTATGCAGAAAAATATCCTCATATTATACGTCCTATTTTTCAAACAGAAAATCAATTTTTTAAATGTAATTTAGCACAGACTTTTATGGAGCCACAAATCCGTGGAAAATATATTGCAATTTGTGAGGGCGACGATTATTGGACAGACCCTGAAAAATTGCAGATACAAGTGGATTATATGGAAGAACATCCTCACTGTACAATGTGTTTTCATGCGGTTGAACAGTTGGAGCCTGATGGTAAGATTACAGTTTATCGACCACTTAAAGAGTCGCAGATAGTTCCCGCTGAACTGATTATTAAACGTGGCGGAATGTTCTGCCCGTCGGTATCGTTGATGTTCCGTGCAGATGCAATGTGCGATTGGCCTGAATTTCGCATAGTTGCCGATGTTTATGATTATCCCTCTCAGGTATTAGCGGCGGTTAAGGGTGAAAGCTATTACATCGACAGAATTATGGGCGTTTATCGATTTGCTTCAGAGGGTTCGTGGACTGAACAGCATTCACAGATAACTGATTATAAGCATATAAACAATGAAACCCGTTGGCTTGAGTTGTTTAATGAATATACAGAAAATAAATATCAGCCAGAGATTGATTATCATATGGCTCATCTTTGGTTTACCGAGTACAGAAAAAGCATTAATCCTGAGATTAAAAAAAAGGCAAAACAATATATAAACAGATTGGATTTCAAAAATCGTGTTATATTCTCAACTTTGCTGATTATGTTCACTGTTCTTGGGCACAGAGCTAATAAACTCTGGTACTTACTTAAGAAAACTATTTTAAAATAAAGGGTGTAAAATATGGCAGATAAAATTTTAGTAACCCGTTCATCAATGCCACCAATGGAGGAGTATTTTGATGAAATACGTGACCTTTGGGAAACTAGATGGCTCACAAATTCAGGTGCAAAGCATCAAGAACTTGAAAAGAAACTTTGTGACTATCTCACAGTTTCAAATGTTGCGCTTTGCGTAAACGGACATATGGCTCTTGAGTGCATTCTTGAGGTGTTAGGCTTGGAAGGTGAGGTTATTACAACACCATTCACATTTGTTTCAACTACTAACTCAATTATAAGAAAAGGACTTAAGCCGGTTTTCTGTGATATTAACGATAAAGATTTTACAATTGATGTTGATAAGATTGAAGAACTTATTACAGATAAAACTTGTGCGATTATGCCTGTTCACGTTTATGGTAACGTGTGTGACGATGAAGCGATTCGCAAAATTGCTGATAAATATGGTCTTAAGGTTATTTATGACTCGGCTCACGCATTTGGTGTGCGTGTGAATGGCAAGGGTGTTGCAGAATTAGGCGATGCTTCAATGTTTAGTTTCCACGCAACAAAAGTGTTCCATTCAGTTGAGGGTGGTGCTGCAATTTTTGCTGATAAAGACAATTACGCAAAAATCAATCAGTGGAAGAATTTCGGTATGTCGGGCGAGGTGCTTGAATTAGCAGGTGGAAATTCAAAGATGAATGAATTCTGTGCGGCTATGGGTCTTTGCAATCTTCGTCATATAGATGATGCGATAAAATCAAGAAAAGAAGCGGTACTTCGTTATCGTGAAAATCTTGGGGGAGTCAAGGGTATTCAATTGAGTGTTGTTCAGGAAAATGTTGAAAGCAATTATGCTTATTTCCCGATAGTTGTTCATCCTGAAGAATTTGGTAAAACCCGTGATGATGTAATTGATGCTCTTGCGGCTGACGGAATTGGTGCAAGAAAATATTTTTATCCATTAACCAGTACGGTGGGTGAATTGGGTGAGGGTTACAAAGTAACTGATACACCAGTTGCCCAAAGGATTTCAGAACGAGTTCTTTGCTTACCTCTTTATGAGGGACTTGGTGCTGAAAACGTTGACCGTATTTGTAAAATTATTAAAGATTTAGCATAAGTG
>Ga0233373_1000138_pt1 | contig 11315 bp, 8 predicted proteins | sample ElkDunMinimDraft_5_FD_180685 | JGI IMG/M metagenome (GOLD analysis project Ga0233373, IMG submission 180685) | Fecal eukaryotic communites from dung pellets of Tule Elk in California, USA - Elk Dung E0 | ecosystem: Host-associated > Mammals > Digestive system > Large intestine > Fecal | place...
CGGTTGCCGCAATGCGTGCAATCAATGCAGTAAACCTCGCAAGTTTTTTAAGCGGAACAAGAAAAATCTCGCTTGATAATGTAATAACAACAATGAAAAAGACGGGTATGGATATTCATTCAGCATACCGTGAAACAAGTGAAGGCGGCCTCGCAACGCTTAATATTTAAAGGAAAAAAGCCACCCAATCGGGTGGCTTTAATTATTTGTCTTTAGCAATATTTTTTTGTGATTTCGAGCATTTTTTCCATTTTCTTTTCTATGTCTGCCACCAGTGCGAATTGTGTACGTGCACGCACTAAATTGTGTTCAGCATAGTCTGTGTGGAAATAAACATCACCGTTAAGATAATCCATAAGAAAACGGATTCCGCATTCATAGGTCATAATTTTTGCGCCGAATGGTAAAAGTTCTTTTTCAAGGTCTGTGAGCGCATCTTTTGCACTGCTCAAATATCCTTTTACATAAGCCTCGTAAAGTTCAAGATTTAATGAAACCTTTGAAACATCTTGTTCGTCTTCAGCGGCGGTATTAGCACCATAACGGATGCTGTCGCCAAAATCATAAAGAGAAAGCCCTGGCATAACGGTGTCAAGGTCAATAATACAAATACCCTTGTCCGAAACATTGTCAAAAAGAATATTGTTAAGTTTTGTGTCGTTGTGAGTAACACGGAGTGGTAATTTCCCATCTGCAATCATATCAACTAAAATATGGGTATCTTTTTCTCTTGCAACGGCAAATTCAACTTCTTCTTTTACTGTGTTAAGTCTGCCTGACTTGTTTTCTTCAATTGCTTTTTTGAAATCTGCAAATCTTGAAGCAGTATTATGGAAGTTTTCTATTGTTTCATAAAGTGAAGCACCGTCAAAATCGGCGAGAAGGTTCTGGAATTCACCAAATGCAATACCTGCATTTTCAAATACTTCAGTACTGTCAATCGCATTACAAGTATAAACATCACCAATATATTCATAAACTCGCCAGCAATTGTCATCTTCGTCGATGTAATAGTATTTTCCGTCAATACAAGGCGAGAATGTGAGTGTTCCGCGGTCAGCCCAAGGGGCATTCATTTCTTCATTCTTTTTACGGATATGACTGGTAACTGCAACGATATTGCTCATAAGTTTATCGGGGTCTTTAAAAACAGTAGTGTTTATTTTTTGAAGAATGTATTTCTTTACTTTGCCATTTTCTTCAAAAATAAGCATATATGTACTATTGATATGACCGTTGTTGCATTTTTCATATCCTGTAAATTCACCATTGAGTGAAAATTGTTTACAAATATTTTCAATGTTAAAAGGCTTTTTAGCCATAAATTTTACACCCCTATTTGTTGCTTAAAGTATAAGCCCATATACAATAATTATATATCTTATAGCGAAAATAGTCAATGCTGAAATTGTAGAATAAAAACAGTAGTATTTGTTTAACTTTTTACTTTACATAAGGACATTTTTATTGTAAAATATACTAAATATGGTAAACGGAAAAATATGTTTACCGCGGAGGTGCAGAAATTATGGAACCCAAATATAAAAGAGTACTTTTGAAAGTCAGCGGTGAGGTTCTTGCCGGTGACAAAAAGCACGGATTCGATTTTAATACAGTTAACAGTGTGTGTGCGGCAATCAAAGAAATGACCGACCTTGGCACTGAGGTTGCAATCGTTGTTGGTGGTGGCAACTTCTGGAGAGGTCGTTCAAGCGGCGATATGGACAGAACAAGAGCCGACCATATTGGTATGCTCGCAACCGTTATGAATTCTTTAGCACTTGCTGACTCTCTTGAACAGCTTGGTGTAATCGTAAGAGTTCAGACTGCAATTGAAATGAATAAGATTGCAGAGCCATACATTAGCCACCGTGCAAAGCGTCATCTTGAAAAAGGCAGAGTTGTTATTTTTGGTTGCGGAACAGGTAACCCATTTTTCTCAACTGATACCGCAGCAGCACTTCGTGCGGCAGAAATTGATGCAGATATTATTTTTAAAGCAACAAATGTTGATGGTGTTTATGATAAAGACCCCAATCGTTTTGATGATGCAATCAAATATGATGTAATTACTCATCAGGATATTTTAAGTAAGGGTCTTGCGGTTATGGATAGTACTGCAGCATCTCTTTGCAGAGATAACAATATTCCTCTTCTTGTTTTCAATCTTCAGCAGCCTGAAAATATGGTTAAAGCAGTTATGGGTGAGAACGTGGGAACAGTTGTAGTTTCAGAGAAGTAATAAATAATGAGATAAAGGAGATATATTATGAATACAGTATTTGACACAATGAGAGAAAAAATGAACAAGACCGTTGCGGCTCTTGAAAAAGAATTTGCAGGTATGCGTGCAGGCAGAGCAACTCCCGCAGTTCTTGATAAAATTTCCGTTGACTATTACGGAGTACCAACTCCAATTCAGCAGATGGCAGCAGTTTCAGTAAGCGAAGGTAGAATTCTTATTATTCAGCCATGGGACGTAAGCACAATTAATCCTATTTCAAAGGCTATTCAGGCTTCTGATATTGGTATTACTCCTATGAATGACGGCAAAGTTATTCGTCTTACTTTCCCACCACTTACAGAAGAACGCAGAAAGTCACTTTGTAAGGACGTGAGCAAAACTGCAGAAGAATCAAAGGTTGCTATTCGTTCAATCCGTCGTGATGCTATGGATAAAATCAAGGCTATGAAGAAAAACAGCGAAATTACTGAGGATGACCAGAAAAATGCTGAAACAAAAATCCAGAAAATCACTGATGAATTCATCAAAGAAATTGATGCAGTAGCAGATAAGAAAGAAAAAGAAATTATGGAGATATAAACAAATTGCGGGCGGATAATTCCGCCCCGATTTGCATATTTTAAGATTATGGATAAGAACAATATTCCAAAATTTTCGGTTTTGCCACAGCATATCGGCATAATTATGGATGGTAATGGCCGTTGGGCAAAGCAGAGAGATTTACCAAGATATAAAGGTCATATTGAGGGCGCAAAAACCTTTAGAAGAATAGGTGAGTTTGCCGCAGAGGTTGGTGTAAAGTGCCTCACTTTCTATGCTTTCTCAACTGAAAACTGGAAAAGACCTCAAGAAGAGGTTGATGCAATTATGCAGCTTTTTCGAGAATATCTTATTGAGGCAGAAGACCGAAAGGCAGAAAATGAAGAAAAGGGAATCAGCCTTCGTTTTATTGGTGACCGTGCAGGAATCCCTGATGATATTTTAGCACTTATGGAGCACACTGAGGCTGAAAGTAGTGAAAAGAATAATGTTATTTTGAATATTGCTATCAACTATGGCGGTAGGCACGAAATAACACAGGGTGTTCAGGCGATTGCAAAGAAAGTGGCTTCTGGTGAAATTACTCCTGATGAAATTAATGAGGAAATGATTTCTCAGAGCCTTTATACAAAAAATATACCCGACCCCGACCTTATAATTAGACCTAGTGGTGAATACAGAACATCAAACTTTCTCACATGGCAATCAGCATATGCAGAGTTGTACTTTACTGATGTGCTTTGGCCTGACTTCACTGAGGAAGATTTGATTGATGCACTTAAAGAGTTCGAAAAAAGAAACCGCAGATTCGGAGGAGTTTAATAACCTATGGCTAAAAGAATAGTTTTTGGACTTTTACTCACGGTTTTTGCCATATTGATGATTGTCCTTCGCGATACAGTTTTGCTTACAATTGTACTTTCTGCAATTTGTTGCATTGCAACAATTGAAATGAATAATGCCATTAAGCTTCAGAATAAAGCAATAATGGGCATAAGTGTTGTGGTTTCGGCAATTGTTCCGTTTTATTATGAATACGGCGAAAACTTGAGAAGTGAATTTTTCAATGTAGATGCAAAATATTTGATTTGTCTATATATTCTTGCATTGTTCATCGGTATGCTTTTTGAATATGAAAAGACAAAGTTTACCGATGTAGCAACAGTTGTTATTTCATCATTGGCAATACCATTTGCAATAACAAGATTTATGTATCTTCGTGATATTGATGAAGTTTTCACTGACAAGGGTTACGGTGAAGCACACGGAATTTTCCTAGTATTATTTGCGGCTTTTTGTGCTTGGATGACTGACGTTATGGCATTTTTTGTGGGCAGTTTTCTCGGCAAACACAAACTTTGTCCGAAAATAAGCCCTAAAAAGACTGTTGAGGGTGCAATTGGCGGTGTTGCAGGTTGTGTTGTAACTTCACTGATTCTCTATGCAGTATTTGTTAATTTCGTTTTTGAATCAGAAAATGTAAACTATATTGCAGTTGCTGTGATGGCGGCAATTCTGTCGGTTATCAGTATGTGTGGTGACCTTACTGCATCTGTAATGAAGCGTAATTTTGGAATAAAAGACTTCGGTAAACTTATTCCCGGTCATGGTGGAATTTTAGACCGTTTTGATAGCATAATTTTTGTGCTTGTGGCACTCTATGCCATACTTAATATTTTTGGAGTTGCGTTATAATGACAAAAAATTTAAGCATATTAGGCTCAACTGGTTCAATTGGTACACAGAGCCTTGAAACAGTAAGAAAGTGCGGTTACTCGGTTTCCGCGCTTTCGGCATATTCTAACGTGGATTTAATCGAGGAACAAATTAGAGAATTCAAGCCTAAAGTGGCGGCTTTGGTTGATGAAAATGCGGCAAAAGAGCTTAAAATTCGCGTTGCAGATACTGATACAAAGGTGCTTTCAGGAATTGAAGGTGTTTGCGAGTGTGCTGCTTGTGATGAGGCGGATACAGTTATTAACTCCGTTGTTGGTATGGCGGGTCTTCGTCCCACACTCACCGCAATTGAATGCGATAAAAAAATTGCTCTTGCCAATAAAGAAACTCTCGTTGCGGGCGGACAGCTTGTAATGGGGAATGCGAAAGAAAAGGGTATTCACATTCTTCCCGTCGATTCTGAACATTCGGCAATTTTTCAGTGTTTACAGGGGCAACCTACAAACCGTGCACTTAAAAGAATTATTCTTACAGCATCGGGTGGCCCATTTTTTGGAAAGACACGTGAAGAATTAGAAAAAGTTACGGTTACAGATGCATTGAAGCATCCAAACTGGAGTATGGGACAAAAAATAACCATTGACTCTGCTACAATGATGAACAAGGGACTTGAACTCATTGAGGCAGTATGGCTTTTTGATATTCATCCCTCAAAAATTGAGATTGTTGTGCACAGAGAAAGTATAATTCACTCTGCGGTTGAGTATATGGATAATGCGGTGATTGCCCAGTTGGGTCTTCCCGATATGAAAATCCCGATTCAGTATGCACTCACATATCCCGAAAGAATTGAGTTGCTTACGGGTGAACTTGATTTGACAAAACTTGGAACACTCACATTCTATAAACCCGATTATGAAACCTTTGCCTGCATGAACATTTGTCGAGAGGCAATAACTCGCGGTGGACTTTACCCTGCATTTGCAAACTCTGCGAATGAACAGGCAAATCTTATGTTCCGAAAGGGCGAAATCGGATTCTTGCAGATTGGCGAGTTGGTTGAAAGGGTTATGAATGAAGCACCTAAGATTCAGTCATATAACGCAGATGATGTTTATAATGCTGATATTGAGGCAAGAAATTTAGTTATTAAGTATTCAGGAAAGTAGTGATTTTTTGGAAATCTGGTCTAAAGTGTGGCCGTTTTTAGTAGCCATTCTCTTTTTCGGACTTTTAATTTCAATACACGAGTTAGGGCATTTCACTTTTGCAAAACTTTTTAAAGTAAAGGTAAATGAATTCGCTTTGGGTATGGGCCCTGCAATCTTTAAAAAGAAAAAAGGAGACACCACATACGCACTCCGACTTTTGCCTATTGGTGGTTACGTGAGTATGGAAGGTGAGGACGAAGAGAGTCAAGATGAAAATGCCTTTAACCGTAAAAAAGTTTGGCAGAAATTCATAATTGTAGCAGCAGGCGCAGTGATGAATCTTGTTTTAGGTATTGCAATTGTGGCAACTGTGCTTTCGATGGAGCAATATATCGGCACAAATAAGGTTTTGTATTTCCACGAAAACGCTACAAGTCAGCAGACAGGTCTTCAGGAAGGCGACGAATTTCTTGAAATTGACGGCCACAGAGTTTTTTCTGATATGGACGTTTCATTCCTTATGAGCCGTAGCGATGACGGTGTATTTGATATGGTAGTACGTCGTGACGGTGAAAAGGTTGAGCTTACTGGAGTAACCTTTAAAACAGAAAAAGAGGGTAACTATACACTGATAACTTATGATTTTGTAATGCTTGGCGAAGAACCTGGTGTATTGAATGTTATCGAAAATGCCTTTAAACGTACCGCTTCAATAGCTAGACTTGTATGGCTAAGTCTTTTTGACCTTGTTACAGGGCAGTACGGACTTACAGATTTATCGGGTCCCGTAGGTACAGTGAATATTATTGCCGATGCTGCGGCAGGGGCGGCACAGAGTAAGGAAGGGCTTATAACAGCGCTCACATTGATGGCTTTTGTTTCAATAAATATTGGTGTTTTCAATGTGCTTCCACTTCCTGCTCTTGATGGAGGAAGACTGTTTTTCCTTTTGATTGAGGGTATTCGCAGAAAACCAATCAACCCCAAATATGAAGGATATATTCACGGTGCAGGGCTTGTATTATTGCTCTTACTTATGGTTGTTGTAACATTTAACGATATAATCACTTTAATAAAGAACTAAAATGGTGAGATTATGATTGAACGTAGAAAAAGCCGTGTTGTAACGGCGGGTAAAATAAAAATTGGTGGCAATAATCCTATTTCGGTGCAGTCAATGCTCAACGCACCTGCAGAAGATGCAGAGGCAAATGTTAAACAAGCGATTGCACTTGAGCAGGCGGGTTGTCAGATTGTTCGTCTTACTGTACCCAATAAAGAGGCTGTTAAAACTCTTTATGCGGTAAAAGAAGCGGTGAAAATTCCAGTTGTTGCAGATATTCATTTTGACTATCGTTGTGCACTTGAAAGTGTGGCAGCAGGTGTTGATAAAATCAGAATCAATCCTGGCAATATTGGTGATGATGAAAAAGTACGTGCGGTTGCAGATGCGTGTCGTCTTCACAATGTGCCGATTCGCATTGGTGTTAATTCGGGCTCACTTGAAAAGAATCTTCTTGCAAAATATGGCTCACCAACACCCGAGGCAATGGCTGAAAGTGCTATGTATCATATAGGACTATTAGAAAAATTTGATTTTAACGACATTGTTGTTTCAATCAAATCTTCGGATGTTCAAAAAATGGTTAAGGCTTATAGATTAGTTGCCGATATGTGCGATTATCCCTTGCATTTAGGTGTTACTGAAGCAGGTACACATAATATGGCGCTTGTTAAGTCTAGTATCGGTATCGGCTCACTTCTTCTTGATGGTATCGGTGACACTATTCGTGTGTCAATGACCGCCGACCCTGTTACAGAAATTAAGGCTGGATATGATATTCTTAAAGCCGCAGGAATAAAAACTGATTGTGCACAGATTGTTTCTTGTCCAACTTGCGGAAGAACAAAAATTGACCTTATATCTTTGGCTGACAAAATTGAAAAGGCACTTGCAAATTATGATAAACCCATAAAGGTTGCAGTTATGGGTTGTGTTGTCAATGGCCCCGGTGAAGCAAAAGAAGCCGATATCGGAGTTGCAGGTGGTGACGGTTGCGGTGTTATTTTTAAACACGGCGAAGTACTTAAAAAAGTAGCAGAAAATGAAATAGTAGAAGAACTTTTGAAAGAAATCGAAAAAATGTAAAGGTAGAAGAATATGGCAAGTTTTAAAGCTCTTTTCGGAGAGTGTATAGATTGTAATAGATACCTTGATATTGCAGTAGCAGAAATAGAAGAACTGGTAATAGTCAAGGAGAAAAATATGGCTCAATTGGTAATTAAGCCATATAGAAAAATTGATAAGGCACGTGCTGACGAAGTAGGTAAAATTCTGTCGGACGTTTTAAAAATAAAAACTGTTTTAATTTGCGATGAGTCCCGAGTTGGTTTTCATACAGGTCATATGGGGCTTGTTACAAGCATTGTTAAAAATCGAATTATCGCCTCGAACGGATACCTTAACAATGCAGAATATACATTGACAGGAAAAAATCTTGAAATACGTTTGCAATATGGCGGAGAAGACGTGTTACTTGAGGCAGAATGTGATAAAGAAATCGAAAAAGTTATTCATCAGATTTTTGGTGTTGAGTGCAAAGTTACTTTGACAGAAGGTGACTTCAATAACGAAGAAGCAATTGATGAAATGCAGAAACATGTTGATGAAGAAATGCGTCGTGCAGCAAAAATTGCAGTGCCAAAAGCTACACCTAAAGAACATATTGTAAAAGAAGGTTTCCCAATTTATCTTGAAACACAGAAGGCCGTTTACGGAAATATCATAAGAACGGGGAATCTTCAAAATCTCAAGGATATTAATATTGAGAGTGGTGCTGTTGCAGTGTGGGGCGAGGTTTTTGGTACTGATGTACGTACTACACGTGACGGAAAAAACAACATTATCAACTTCAATATTACTGATAAAACATACTCATATACAGTTAAAATTTTTGAACGTTGTGAAAATGCAAAAAGCTTTTTAGATGTTTTAAAAGACGGAATGACTGTGTTGGTTTACGGTAGAGTGTCCTATGATAAATTTTCGGGTGAAAACATTATTTCGGCAACTGCTGTAAATACAGTTACACCAATTAAAAAGCAGGATAATGCACCACAGAAACGTGTTGAGCTGCATTTACATACAAATATGTCCGAAATGGATGGTATGACCTCGGCTGATAAGCTTGTGGGCAGAGCAATTGAATGGGGACATCCCGCAATTGCAATCACCGACCACGGTGTTGCTCAGGGTTATCCCGATGCGGTAAAGGGTAAGGGCAAAAATGATATTAAACTCATTTACGGTGTTGAGGGTTACCTTATTGATGATATGGTGGACCCCGATATTCCCTGGGAAAAGCTTCCCCGTTATCACATAATTCTTCTTGTACAGAACAAAGTAGGACTTAAAAATCTTTATAAGCTTATTTCTCTTTCTCATACAAAGTATTTTCATGGACGTCCTTGTATGCCACGTTCAAAAATTATTGAACACCGTGAAGGAATTATACTTGGCTCAGCCTGTGAAGCGGGTGAACTTATCAAAGCAATTCTTTTTGAAAAAAGCGATGAAGAATTGCTTGGAATTGCAAGTTTCTATGATTATCTTGAAATTCAACCTGACGGCAACAATAAGTTTATGATTGCTTCTCATTCTGACCCTAACGCAAAAAATCCTGACAGAAATAGAGAATACAACAAAATAAAAACAATTGAAGATGTACGAAATATCAACCGTAAAATCATTCATCTTGGTGACAAACTGGGCAAAATGGTTTGTGCAACGGGTGACGTACATTTTATGGACCCTGAAGATGCTGCGTTTCGTGCAATTCTTATGGCGGGTAAGGGCTTTTCAGATGCAGATGACCAAGCACCGCTTTATTTTAAAACAACTGAAGAAATGCTTGAGGAATTTGCATATCTTGGTGAAGATGCAGCCTTTGAGGTTGTTGTTACAAATACAAATAAAATTGCTGACATGATTGAGCAAGTAACACCAATTCCACCCGGAACATTTAACCCATCAATTCCCGGAGCAGAAGATGAACTCCGTCAGATTTGTTGGGATAAAGCGAAGGATTGGTATGGTGACCCCGTTCCTGAATATGTTGCAACACGACTTGAAAGAGAACTTGAGTCAATCATCAAACACGGATTTGCTGTTCTTTATATCATCGCACAGAAACTTGTGTGGGACTCAGAGGCTCACGGTTATCATGTTGGTTCACGAGGTTCAGTTGGTTCGTCATTCGTTGCTACAATGGCGGGTATTTCTGAGGTTAACCCATTAGCTCCCCATTATCGTTGTCCTGAGTGTAGGCACAGTGAATTCTTCCTACACGGTGAATATGGTTCAGGTTTTGATATGCCACCCAAGAATTGTCCTCATTGTGATATTCCGATGGTGCGTGATGGTCACGAAATTCCATTTGAAACATTCCTTGGTTTCCACGGCGACAAAGCACCCGATATTGACCTTAATTTCTCAGGCGATTATCAGGGAAATGCTCATAGATACACTGAAGAACTTTTCGGTCGCGACCACGTGTTCAAAGCGGGTACAATTGCAACGGTTGCAGACAAAACTGCATTCGGATATGTGAAAAAATACCTTGAAGAAAGAGGAAAAGTTGTTTCACGTGCAGAAGAAGACAGATTGACAAGAGGATGTACAGGTATTAAGAGAACCACGGGTCAACACCCGGGTGGAATGGTTGTTGTTCCTAATGAATTCGACGTTTACGATTTCACTGCCGTACAATTCCCTGCAAATGACACATCTTCAGATATGGAAACAACACACTTTGACTTCCATTTCTTGCACGATACAATTTTAAAACTTGATATTCTCGGCCATGATGTGCCCACACTTTATAAGCATCTTGAAGATATGACGGGAATTCCCGTTATGGATGTTGATGTGTGTGACCCTAAAATTGTAAGTCTTTGTACAAGTCCTGAGGCATTAGGATTGACCGCAGACGATATTGGCGTTGAAACCGGAACACTTTCAATTCCTGAAATGGGTACGGATTTTGTTCGCGGTATGCTTATGGAGGCACAACCAAAATGTTTTTCTGACCTTTTACAGATTTCAGGTCTTTCCCACGGTACTGACGTTTGGCTGGGTAATGCACAGGAGCTTATTAAAAACGGTACTTGTACAATTTCAGAGGTTATCGGTACTCGTGACAGTATTATGACATATCTTATGCATAAGGGTCTTGATTCAGGTCTTGCCTTTAATATAATGGAAAAAACTCGTAAGGGTATTGTTGCAAAAGTAGGCTTCCCCGAGGGTGCAGAAGAAGCAATGAAGGCATGTGATGTGCCACAGTGGTATATGGACTCTTGTCGTAAAATCAAATATATGTTCCCCAAAGCTCACGCGGCGGCTTATGTTATAGCGGCTCTTCGTTTGGGATGGTATAAGATTTATAGACCAACAGAGTATTATACTGCCTTCTTAACTGTTCGCGGTGGCGACCTTGATGCAGTTACAGTGCTTAAAGGCAGAGATGCGGTAAAAGCGAAAATGATTGAGCTTCACGGTCCGCTTAATGCTGACCCCAAAGACCGCAAACCGATGACAACTAAAGAAAAAGACCAGTTTACAGCATTGCAGGTTGTGAATGAAATGATGGCGAGAGGTGTTGAACTTCTTCCCGTTGATATTTACAAATCACGTGCATCTA
>Ga0233373_1000140_pt1 | contig 11278 bp, 9 predicted proteins | sample ElkDunMinimDraft_5_FD_180685 | JGI IMG/M metagenome (GOLD analysis project Ga0233373, IMG submission 180685) | Fecal eukaryotic communites from dung pellets of Tule Elk in California, USA - Elk Dung E0 | ecosystem: Host-associated > Mammals > Digestive system > Large intestine > Fecal | place...
TGGTTCTTTAATCCTGTTACATTAGGTTCAATAATGGTTCTTAGCTTATGCTTATTCATTATTATTCTCTTTAAACGTAAGAAGGATGATGAAGAAGAGGAACAGCCCGCGGTTTAAATCTTTATATCTTAAATAATTAAAGCCACTCCTTCGGCGCGCTCAATTAGGGATTTAATAGGTTTTAATCCTATACTTTCCGTTGATACTTCACGAAAAAACCTCGTAAGGCACAAAGCATTACGAGGTTTTTATCAGTTTGTCTAAACGAAAATTATATGGATTAAAACTGCTTTGCACATTAAACCTTATTAGTTTGGATGCAAAACAAGGCATAAATGTGCAGGAACCCTGACGGGTTTCAAGCATTTTAACGAAGTTTTGCGCCGAAATGATTGGTTTAATGCTGTTAAATACCTAATTGAGCGCGCCGTTGTGAGTGGCTTTTTATATGTACTTTATATGCACAAAGAAATAACGACGGAGTTGTCTCCGTCGTTTAAATATTAGTTTTCAGTTTTAGCAACTTCAAGATATTCTTCTAAACAAAGATTACCTGCTTTCATTTCTGTTGCCGCGTCAATACCCACATAGCGCCAATGCCACGGCTGATAAATCATACCGGTAATTTCGGTCTTATCACTTGGGTAGCGAAGAACAAAACCATAGTTATGAGCATTTTCAACAAGCCACTCGTACTCTTTTGTGGAGGCGAATCCTGCACTCGCACTTATAATATCAACACTGAGTCCAGCACCATTTTCGCTACATCCTGCAGGCTCGATTCTTTTTTCTGCATTTGCCTTTGCTTCATCCTCGGTCATACCCTGAAGAATAAATGCTTGAACCTTATTATTGTAATTAGTCTGTTGTCTTTGATAGCTGCAATAACCTGAATACGGAGTGAGCACATATCCTGCAGTTTGTGCATCTACATACATTTTTTTGAATTCCTCTGCAACACGTGTGTCAGCAGTAATTGAACTACCTTCTATTACTGGTGCAAGAGTGGGCGAATATGTTTTTTCAAGAGGATAATCTTTATTTATTAAAGTTAGAGCCCAATTTTCACTTAATAAGTTTTCGTGAGGTTTATTATTTTTCCATACAATTGAAGGCTGCGTTGTGCTTTCTTCAGGAGTTGTCGTACTTTCCACCTCGGTTACATCTTCTTGGGACGAAAGAACGTCTTCTGTAGTGGTTTCTGGCACTTCTGTGGTAGTTTCTGTGCGTTGTTCAATTTTAACCGAGTTGTAATTACCATCGCGACAAAAAGCCACATAAAGGACGATAAGGACACTGAGAATTACAACAAGTGAAGCGAATAAAAACATTTTGATTTGCTTTTGTAATTTTTTCATATTTAAAATCCTTAAAACTATATTATTATGTAATATAGTTTATTATTTTTTTCTCCCGATGTCAATATTTCTAATTTTTTTTAAATTTATAGTGACTTAATAAAAAAAGTGTGATACAATATTGAAGAATATAAGGTGGTAACTTGTGCCACTTACGGAGGTCACAGCATGAAAGCTTACGAAAGTCATACACATTATGCTTCAAAAGTGCGTGAATGTTCTAATTTTGCGGTTAGAGAAATAAAGAAGGTCTGCAAAGAAATCGGGCCAAGACCTGCAGGTTATGAGGGTGAGGCAAAGGGTCAAGATTATGTTGAAAAATTAATGACACCTATTGCAGATGAAGTAAAAAGAGAAAAATTCACATTAAGCCCCAAGGCTTTTATGAGTTGGGTAACAATTGATGGCATATTAGCACTTATTGCAGCAGTTCTCGGAATCGTTGCATACACAGGAGTTATTCCTGCAATTTCAGGTGTTTTTCATATAATTTCTTTGGTGCTTACACTTGTTGCGGTTGTTTTTCTTGTGGGTGAATTTTTGCTTTACAAAAAAGTGCTTGACCCCTTCTTTAAAAAAGAAGAATCAAGTAACGTAATCTGCACAAGAAAAGCAAGTGGCGAAACAAAAAGAAGAATTATCATAGGCGGTCATATAGATACTGCTTATGAATGGAGATACACTTATATGGGTGGTCCAAAACTTGTTACAACAGTTGTAGCAGGTGCAGTATTGAGTCTTCTCATAACTCTTGTTCTTTCTGTAGTTGGTCTTTTTGTTGATAATAGTCAGCTTCAGCTTATTCCGTTGATTTTACAAGCAATAACACTTCCGTTTTTGGCATCAGTAATGTTCTTTGTAAACTGGAAACTTGCAGTTGATGGTGCAAATGACGACCTTACAGGTGTGTTTGTTTCTATGGCAGTTTTACTCTATCTTAGAAATAACGACATTCGCTTTGAAAATACCGAGGTTGTTGCAATGTCAGTGGGTGCCGAAGAAGAAGGTCTTCGTGGTTCAAAGGCATTTGCTGAGACTCATAGTAATGAGTTAAAAAATGATGGAGTAGAAACAATTTTTGTGGCTCTCGATACACTTCGCGACTATGACTTTATGGGTGTGGTTACAAAGGATATGACCGCAACCGTAACACTTGATAAACAGGTTTGTGCATTGATGAAAAAGGGTGCAGAAAATGCGGGTGTTCCCGTGAATTTCACAACTACACCATTGGGTTCAACCGATGCTGCGGCAATGCAACAGGGCGGAATCAAATCAGTTGCGTTTACATCTATGGACCCTGCTCCTGCGAGATATTATCATACTCGTGATGATAAAGCAGATATTCTTGAAATGAAGACTATTGAGGATTCTCTCAAAGTTGTTCTTGAAACCGTGTTCCTTTTTGATGAACAAGGGCTTAAGGATGAATATTGATATGGCATACTTCACCGAAAGGGGAAAATATAAAATGAAAAAGAATGTTATGAGAATTTTAAGCATTGCAATGATTGTCGCAATAATGGTTGCCACATTTGCAGGTTGCGGTGGCTCTGAGGTTGTAAGACCTACAGCAGTTACAACTATGACAGACCTTAAAGATGTAAGCTTTACATTTACTTATGGTGAGCTTAAAGAGGTTCTTCCCGGTGACCAACTTGCAACTCTTTATGAAAACACAAACAAGAAAACTGATGACAGAGAAGTTAGCCTTTCTTATTATGAGCTTGTTTCAAAGTTTGGTGATAAGGAATATTTCCCTCAAATTATAGCTCTTATTTCTGAAGAAGAATGGACAGCATTTACCGCTAATCAGCAAGAAGCTCTTGATTACTTCAATGCAAAGATTAACGAGATTAAATCAACAGGCATTGCAAGAGTTTCATATTATGAAAACTTCTGGATTAACCATGGCGATAATGTTAAATTTATGAATGAAAACGGTGAACTTGTTGAGGGTCAGGATGAACTCAAAGCAGCATTCCGTCTTTATTCTGATTTTGCACTTAAAGATATTGGCAAATACCTTATGAATATCTCAAATGAAGAAAAATATCAGGTTAAAGAAGATGATGAGGATAAGCTTGTTGCTACTGCATTTAATGAGGACTTGACAAATATTATTTATCCTCTTGGCGAAAAGACTGCAAGTACACTTTCTCTTGCAGACCTTTACACAGATAAAAATGAAGAAACAGGCATCGTGACACAACCAGTATACACCTCATTGGTTTATACCTATGTTCACGACCTTGATGAAGACGGCAACAATGCTGAATATACAGAAGGCAATCTTGAGGGCGAATATATTTTTGTTCCGTCAGAGATTTACAGAACAATCAACATCGCAGTTAAACCTGAGGAAGCAAGTGTTAAAAAGGCATTTACAATTCGTGAAAAAGAAGGAATTTTAGAGCAGTTTAAAGTTGCTGAAAGTTATCTCAAAGTAAATTCATTTGAAATCGCATTCAATCCTTGCAAGATTTCTGCAGGTTTTAACGCAGTTAATGACCAAATGACATATGCAACTTATGAAAAAAATATGGTTATAACTGCAAATGTTACATTTACAGGCGAACTTGCTAAGTATGGCACAGTTATTGTTGAATTCCCCTGCACATCTTCACTTACATACAACTTCGGTTGGCAAGTGGCAGAAAATGCTGAATAATTGTAATTTTTCACAAAAACAAAGCAAATATTTCTACAGCGGTACTCGTTTTGAGTACCGCTGTTTTATTGATTTTTTAATCGACAAGGTGTAGAATAAATACATGGATTTTTTTAAAAGGGGAATAGATATGAAAAAGTTTTTGGCGATTTTATTGTCGGTCCTTATGCTTTTTACTGTAATGTCAATTGGTGTTGTGGCACAGGAAGAAAAAGTACCCGTTGTTATTCTTCAGGGCTATTCAGGACCAAGTCTTGCATATGCTGACGAAAATGGTGAACCCATTGTTGTTGATGGTGAAGTTCAACTAGCGTGGCCTTTGAATTTTGATGATATAGGCAATAAAATTATGGCATTGGTTGCCGACGTTACTCTTAATCAAAATCAATTGGGCGATGCAATAGTTGACGTGTTACAAGAATATTTTAAACCTCTTGAAATGTATCCTGATGGTACATCTAAAAACAATCTTGTTCCATATCCAAGCGGTGCGGCGGCTACACGTGCTTCAACTCTTATTGAGAATGATATGGAGCAGTATATCCCTGAGGCAGTAGTAGCAGAAATGGCAATTGCAGAGGTAGGGGCAGAAAATGTTTTCGGCTTTACTCAAGACTGGCGACAGAGTCAGGTTAATTCTGCAGCCGACCTTGACGCATACATTCAAGAAGTAAAGGCGATTACAGGAGCAGAGCAGGTTGACATTTATGGCTTAAGTCACGGTGGACAGTACGGCACAAGCTACCTTTATTACTATGGCCATAAGGGTGATGTAAGACGTGCTATATTCGGTGACCCTGCAACTCTTGGTACTTCTGCGGTTGGCTCATTCTTTACAGGTGAATATGTTGATGTAAATCTTGAAGATGTTATCAAATTTGTTGAGCATGGCTTTGAATACGAAAAAGATTGGGAATGGCTTGTGCAACTCCTCACTCTTGATGATAGACTTGTTGAAATAGTAAATAGTGCGCTTGTTAATACCGATTTACTTGAGGGTATTGTACTTATTCCATCGCTTTGGGACTTTGTTCCTCATAATTATTTTGAAGCTGCTTTGGAGCATGTGGGTCTTAATGCAGAACAAAATGGCGCTCTTTATACCGATACAGTTAAATATCATACAGATATTTCAAACAACGGCTTAAATCTTGCAAACAAACTTTCTGACTTGAAAGTTGGTGGTATGAGAATTGGTTATGTTGTAGGCAATGGCTATGATTCAATAAATGGTAAATATAATTCTGATATTCTTATTGATACATACCTTTCATCTGGTTCAACCTGTATGCCTTTAGGCGAAACATTCCCTGAGGGCTATGAAAAAGCAGGTACGGTTTGTGATAATCCTACTCACTATCACATTTCACCGGATTTTGATATTGATGCGTCAACAGGCTTTATGCCCGATAACACATGGTATGTACGTGGTCAGGGTCATGGTATGATTATGCACGACCCATACACAAAGAATCTTGCCCACGATTTCTTGTGGGGAGACATTGAAAATGTCTTCTCAAGCAAGGCATATCCACAGTTCAACTTGTCACAGAATCCCGGTGAAGTGCTTTATGCCCGTTTTGATAACACAAGTACAGGTTATCATACAACAAACGATACAGCACTTGAACTTACAAATATTTCCGGTGAATCAAATATTCAAATTTGGGCAATTGAGGCGACTGGTGCTGATATTGACTTTGAGTTTGAAGCAGGTATGACCATAGTTCAAGGTAAAACTGTTTCAATTAAAGCCGTGAATAATGATTTTGATAGTGCAGAAATTCCATTTGCGGTGAACGTGAGATATTCAATTATGAATACCCAACTAACATATGTCGATGAGATAATTAATTTCACACCTCTTACCGATGTTCAGGCAGAAAAATATGATTATCTGATTGACGAGTTCAAAATACCTGATGAGAGTGAAAACTCTACAACAGAGAAAACTGAAACCGAAGAACCTACATTGGATGAAAGCACAACAACGGAGAGTACAGAGGACACTTCGTCAGTTGAAAGCACTACGGATAATGAAAAGGATGAAAATATACCAGTTAAAAATCCTGATACAAGCAGTTTGACAAAATCAACTGTTCCCGTAGTTGCCGCAATAGCGCTTATCAGTGCAGGTGTAATTGGAACAGGAATTGCACTTAAACGCAAAGAAGAATAATTAAAAACTGTTGTTCAAAATGAAATTTATAAAAAGTTATTGACAATATAAGTTTTTGTGTTATAATAACAGAGCAAAATAAAGCAGAACAGATTTTTGTTCTCACCCGTCGGCTTCGAGTTGACCGGTCAATACTTAACTTTTAAGTTTGATTTGTAATGGTGCGGGCAGAATTTCTGTCCGCATTTTTAAATTTCGCTAAAGAGGTGTTTATTTATCAGTACCAAAGAATTGCAAATCAATGAAGAAATTCGCGACAAGGAAATAAGAGTTATTACTGATGACGGCGAGCAGCTTGGCATTATGTCAGCTAAAGATGCACTTAAAGAGGCCGAAAAACGTAGTCTTGACCTTGTAAAGATTGCCCCCAATGCACAACCACCCGTATGTAAGATTATGGACTACGGTAAGTACCGCTTTGATAAGGCAAAGAAAGAAAAAGAAGCAAAGAAAAATCAGAAGGTTATTGAAACAAAAGAAATTAGACTTTCTGTTAACATTGATACCCATGACTTTGATACAAAAGTAAACCACGCACTCAAGTTCCTGAAATCAGGTAACAAGGTAAAGGTTTCAATCCGTTTCAGAGGTCGTGAAATGGCTCACGCACATCTTGGTAACGGAATTATGGAGCGTTTTGCGGTTGCGGTTCAAGAGTTAGCAGTAGTTGACAAACCTGCAAAGCTTGAAGGCCGTCAGATGCTTATGTTCCTTTCACCTAAAGGCAGTAAGTAATTTATATTAGGAGGATATTATTATGCCAAAGATTAAAACACATAGCGGAGCTAAAAAAAGATTTAAGCTTTCAAAGAATGGCAAGCCAATCAGAGCACACGCTAACAAGTCTCACATCTTAACAAAGAAGAGCACAAAGAGAAAAAGAGGACTTCGTCAGACAGCTGTTGCTGATAAGACAAATACAGCACAGATTAAGCGTCTTATTCCTTACAAATAAACACAGCGTATAAACGCAAAAATCGAAAGTACACTATCGGAGGTAAAGAGAAATGGCACGTGTTAAAGGTGCGATGATGACTCGCAAAAGAAGAAATAAAGTATTAAAACTCGCTAAGGGTTACTATGGCTCAAAGAGCAAACTTTTCAGAACTGCAAAGCAGGCAGTTATGAAGAGCGGTAACTATGCTTATATCGGCAGAAAGCAGAAGAAGAGAGATTTTAGAAAGCTCTGGATTACAAGAATTTCAGCAGCTTGCAAGGCAAACGGTATGAATTATTCAACATTCATTAACGGTCTTAAGAAGGCTGGTATTGACCTTAACAGAAAGATGCTTTCAGAAATCGCTATTGCAGATGCAGCAGCATTCACAGCTCTTACAGAAAAAGCAAAAGAAGCACTTAAATAATTATTAACCACGCATGAGGAAACTCCTCGCGCGTGGTTTTTCCGTTTTTTAAATTATGGCTGAATATATTTCAAACTACGTTATTACATCAAAAAACAACCCTACAATTAAAGACATTAAAGAATATCTCACTTCTTCAAAGGAAAGACGAAAAGATAAAATTTTCGTACTTGAGGGGGTGCGTTTGTGCTGTGATGCTTTAAAAAGTAATTGCAGAATTATAAGTGTTTTTGTGACAGAGGAATGTCGAAGAAAATATGCTGATGACATTGAATTTCTTAAAGCTGGTTGTGTAGATTTTTATACTGTCAGCGACGATGTTCTTAAATCAATGTGCGATACAGTAAATCCACAAGGTGTGGTTTGTACTGTGGCAATGAAGCATAACACATTTGAATATGAGCGTGGTAAAAAGTATATCGCTCTTGACACAATTCAAAATCCTGATAACTTGGGTGCAATTTCTCGCACAGCCGAGGCTTTTGGTGTTGACGGAATGATAATTTGTGGTGGTTGTGATATTTACAATCCAAAAGCACTCAGGGCTTCAATGGGTGCATTGTACAGATTGCCTGTTAAAGTGTGTCATAGCCTTGAAGAAGAATTGGAAAAATGTAAAAATATGGGAATAAGCTCTTTTGCAACTGTGCCTGACAGAGATGCCAAAGATATTACAAAAACTGATTTTTCAAAAGGTGCGTTTTGTATAATCGGTAATGAGGGAAATGGTATATCACAAGAAATCATTGATTTGTGTGATGAGAAAATCACTATAAAGATGTCGGGTAGAGCAGAATCGCTTAATGCTGCAGCGGCTGCATCAATAACTATGTGGGAATTGGTGAAATGAATTACGATTTGTATTGGGTATGGCTCTCTTGTGCCTTGGGTGCGGGTGCTAATTGCCTTGACCTTGTAACATACTTTGAGTGGAATCCCTATGAGATTTACGGTACAAGTTTTAATGAGATTTTCTCACTCAACATTCTAACTAAAAAACAGGTTGAAAAGCTTAAAAGCTTCCCCATCGAAAAAGCGGAGGAGATTTTAAGAGTTTCAAATGAAAATGGTTGGAAGATAATTACACCTTCAAATGAGAATTATCCTAAAAATTTGTTGACACTTCAGGATTTACCCTTGGCGCTTTATGTTTGCGGTGATGAAAAAATTCTCAATAATGAGTTGTCGGTGTCAATTGTGGGTGCAAGAAAAGCATCAGATTACGGCAGAGCCGTGGCAAGAGCTTTGGCTGCGGCTATGTCAAGTGTTGGTTTTACCATAGTTTCAGGTGGTGCACTCGGAATAGATAGTGCGGCTCATATGGGTGCTCTTGATGAAAAAGGTAAAACTGTATGCGTTCTCGGTTGCGGTCTTGGTACAAAATATCTTATGGATAATGAACCATTGCGAAATAGAATAACTGTTAATGGCGCATTGGTTACAGAGTTTCCGCCCTTCACACCCGCAAGTAGAATTACATTCCCCTTGAGAAACAGAATCATTTCAGGAATGACTCTCGGTACTGTGGTTGTTGAAGCGGGTGAGAGAAGTGGTTCGCTAATCACCGCTCGTCTTGCATCTGAACAGGGCAGAGATGTTTTCGCAGTACCCGGCGATTTGGTTAGTTCTTCATTTTTGGGTACAAATAATCTTATTCGCAATGGTGCGAAGGCAGTATTCTCTCCTAATGATGTTTTAGAGGAATATTGTTATAGGTTTTTTGATAAACTGAATATTGAAAATCGTTTTCCCGATGATGAAATTATAAGACGTGCTCAGGTTTATCTTAATAGCACAGATTATAAAGAAGAAAAAAACTCGTCTAAAGAAAACAAAATAACAGTAAAGAAAGAAACGGTTGCAGTCAAAAAAGACGCACCTGAATATCTTACTGAAAACGCACGTAAGGTTTATGAATTTGTAAATGTAGAACCCGTTCATGTTGATGAAATCATAAATGCGTGTGAAATATCTGCAGAAAATGTACTTTCTGCACTCACTGAATTAGAAATTTACGGTCTGATTGCTCAATTGAGTGGCAGACGATATAAAACAAATTAAGATTAAAAATAGGATGATGATATATGTCAAAACTTGTAATTGTTGAGTCTCCATCAAAAGCAAAAAGCATACAGAAATATCTTGGTAAAGATTACAATGTTGTTTCTTCAAAGGGACATGTGCGTGATTTGCCCGCTGCGAAACTTAGTGTTGACGTCAAAAATGATTTTGCACCAAAATACGCAGTTATTAAAGGCAAAGAAAAACTTGTAAAAGAACTCAAAGAACTTGCAGATAAATCAGAAGCAGTTATTCTTGCAGCCGACCCTGACCGTGAGGGAGAGGCAATTTCATGGCACCTTGCAACTCTTTTAGACCTTGATTTGAATCAGTGCAATCGTGTAAAATTCAACGAAATCAATAAGTCGAGTGTTACTAAAGGAATTGAACACCCCGAAAAAATTGATTTGGATTTAGTAAATGCTCAACAGGCTCGTCGAATTCTTGACAGACTTGTGGGTTATACACTTAGTCCGTTTATTTCACAGAAAATTCGCAGAGGTCTTTCTGCAGGTCGTGTTCAGTCAGTAGCAGTACGTCTTGTGGTTGACCGTGAAAATGAAATTCGTGCCTTTGTGCCTGAAGAGTATTGGACATTGGATGCAAAAATGATTGCACCATCTTCAAAAAAAGCATTTGTAGCGCAGTTTTTAGGTGACGAAACAGGCAAGGTTAAAATCACAAATAAAGAACAGAGTGATATGTATTTGTCACGTCTTGACGGTGCTGATTATACAGCGGTATCAGTAAAAAAAGGAATTCGCCGTCGTCAACCTGCACCTCCATTCACAACTTCAACAATGCAACAGGAAGCATCACGAAAGCTTAACTTTCAGGCTCGTAGAACAATGAAGGTTGCTCAGGATCTTTACGAGGGTGTCGAAATTGAGGGCGTTGGTGCAGTGGGTCTTATTACTTACATGAGAACTGACTCACTTCGTATTTCAGAAGAAGCAAGAACTGCGGGTAATGAATATATCCGCAACACATTTGGTGAGGAATATCTTCCTGAAAAACCACGTTATTATAAAACTCGTTCAAATGCACAGGATGGTCACGAAGCAATTCGTCCTACAATGATGGATTTAACTCCTGAAAGAGTAAAAGCAAGTCTTAGTGCTGAACAATACAAGTTGTACAATCTTATTTGGAAAAGATTCATGGCATCTTTAATGGCTAACTGTGTTCAAGATACAGTTAAAGCAGAAATTCAGGGTGCAAATGAAGCGGATAAGGCTCAGAATAAATTTGTCACATTTGTGGCTAGCGGTTATTCAGTACGTTTTGACGGCTATACACGTCTTTATGAAAGTGGTACTGATGAGGACGGAGAGGAAGAAGGAAAACTTCCAAAAATCAATGAGGGTGACGCAATTAAATTAAAAGAACTTGTGGGCAATCAACATTTTACACAACCACCTGCAAGATATACTGAAGCATCATTGATTAAGGCACTTGAAGAAACAGGTGTTGGTCGTCCTTCTACCTATGCTTCAATTATTTCAACAATTACACAGAGAGAATATGTAATCCGTGAACAAAAACAACTCAAATCTACAGAGTTGGGTGAGGCCATTACTGTTCTTTTGAAAGATAAGTTCCCAAAAATCGTAAATGTAAAATTCACTGCGGGAATGGAATCACA
>Ga0233373_1000141_pt1 | contig 11243 bp, 8 predicted proteins | sample ElkDunMinimDraft_5_FD_180685 | JGI IMG/M metagenome (GOLD analysis project Ga0233373, IMG submission 180685) | Fecal eukaryotic communites from dung pellets of Tule Elk in California, USA - Elk Dung E0 | ecosystem: Host-associated > Mammals > Digestive system > Large intestine > Fecal | place...
ATAATTGCCTTCATGATGAGATAACCCATAATTCCTGCGAATGTTCCAACAACAATGCCGCCGAGAACGTCAGTTACATAATGTACCATAAGGTAAATTCTTGAAAGACCTACAAGTGCAGAGAAAACTGGGAAAATCCAAGCAATTTTCTTGTTTTTAATAACAAGGAAAATTGCAACACCCAATTCAAATGCCGCAGTTGTGTGGCCTGAGGGGAAAGACTTCTCACTTTCAAGATGAGCGCCTGCAAATTCGTGCCAAGCCATAAATATTGGATTGCTTTCATAGTAAATATAAGGTCTTGGTCTTGCAAAAAGTGGCTTCATGACAAGGTTTGTAAGAAGTGTGCCCACAAGCACTGCGAAAAGTACTGCCATACCAAATTTGCGGGTTTTCTTAAATAAAATCATAATTGCACCTGCAACAGCCATTGGTATAACAAATCCGGAACCACCAAAGAATGTGATAAATTCTGCAATGACATTCATTACGGCACTCTGAATATGCTCACCAAAAAATGTGAATACACTCATATCAAATGAGTCAAAAATTGAAAAATCCATATCCAATCTCCTTTATGTAATTTTATGGGATTATTTTACACTAATTTTATGTTTTTTTCAACCCTTAATTCTGCACTCTTCATTGTCATTCTGAGTGAAGCGAAGAATCTCTTATCAATTCAGTAGACCCTTCACTGCGTTTAGGGTGACCTAAAAACTAAACAATTTTGTCGTTTATATTTTGCATTTAAAAAACTCCCCGTAGGGAGTTTTTTATTATTTCCAATTGATTTTCAAATCTTTGATTGCAAGTCCGTTCTTTGTTGGATACCACTTGTCAGCAAGTTTAATATCACTTTCTTTTGCATCAACATTGATTGTTAGAAGACTAGTGCAGTTATAGAAAGCATATTCATCAATCTGCTTGATTGTGCTTGGAATATTTATTTCAGAAATTGCTGAACAGAAACCGAAAGCATCTTTACCGATGAATTCTACATTTTGTGAAAGAGTAAGTTCTTTAAGAGCACTACAACGGAAGAATACTTTTTCCTCAATGTTTTTTACACTGTCGGGTATAACAATTTTTGTAATTTTTCCGCATTTATAAAATGCTTTTGTGCGGATTGTTTCTACACCGTCGGGAATAGAATATTCTGAAACTTTAATATCATTTCCATTATCATCTTTTGAATCCGTCAAATCCTTAGCAAGAGGGTAGAAAAGCAGTGTTTTCATATCTTTAGTAAAGAGAACACCATCAATTGAACAAAATGTTTCATTACTTTCATCAACAGTAAAACTTGTAAGTTGCTGATTATTCTCAAATGCCCATGTACCGATTTCTTTAATGTTTTTGCCTATCTTTATTTCTGTAGCATACTCAAGGTTTACAGAAGCAAAGTCGGCTATTTTAGTAACAGGAACTCCTTCATATTCATCGGGGATAACAATTGATGTAATAGTTATTTTGTTAGGCACACCTGTTACTGTTGCCTCTCCATTCTCAATTTTATATTCAATACTGTCACTTTCAATACCAAAAAGTTCAGATGCTGAACTACACCCTGAAAACAGTAAGCAGATACAAATAAGAAGTGCTGAAATCTTAATAATTCTATTCTTCATATTAAACTACCTCGCTTTCTGCATTTTCTTCTGCTTCAATGGCACGAAGTCTTTCCTTCAATTCCACAACACACATATCGTGTTTTTCTTTTGTCAAATCATAGAACAAGAAAGGAATTGTCATAAGAATTGTACTTATGATTGTTGCCCAAGTATAAAGATTGAAAACTTGGCTGAGAATTGTGTGGTCAAAAAGTACATCCCAGTCAGAGGTGAACCCGATTCTCGCAAGAAGCCAAGGAATAATGAACCCAAGAACCACGTTGATTGGATTTAAGAACCAACCGAATACACCCGCCATGGAGTCGGCACGTTCACCGTATTTCCACTGATGATAGTCTTGAATGTCAGCACCAAGACCAACGTTGATACCGTCAACAACGGGTTGGAATGTATTTCGAAGGAACATAGCACCAATAAACACATAAACATTTTCAATTCTTACAGCAAACAACATAAGAATAATGGTGAGAAGAGAAATGCCTCTGAATGTAATAAGAATATTTCTCTTCTGAAATTTCTTTGTAAGAATAGGGCAGAGAATGTTACCAAATGTCATACCGATAACAACAACGTTCGCTGCAACACCATAAAGTGCTTCTAATCTGAGCGAATAAATGAACCAAAATTGAAGAAGACCGCCAACTAGTGCTGACCATTGTCCTAAAATATTAGAGATGTTTGTAATCCAAAAATACTTATTTTTAAGTACATTTTTAGCACCGTTAAGGAATGTAACCTTTTTACGTTTATCACCTGAAGCCTCAATAACACGTTCTTTACAGTGAATAGCAGCCAATGAAACAAAAACGCCTATAAAACCAAAAATTGGAACAAAGATTTTGTAAGTGTCAATGTTGAGGTATCCTCCAGTTGACTGAATGAGTATGGGGAAGAACATACCAATAATTGAAGGGAAAAAGCCTGTAACAATAGGTACAATTGAGTGAAGTCTTTGTCTTTCTTGCGAATTAGGGGTCATAAATGTTACAAGACCATTAACACCGACATAAGCATTGTAGAAAAAGTTCATAACTGTAAATGCAGCATGAAGAATAATGAGTTTGGAAACACTGGGAAGATGTTGGATTGGCAAGAATGGGATAATTGACATAACTATTGCCGCAGGAATACCACAAAGAAGAATAAATGGTTTAAGTCTTCCGTATTTTGCACAGAATTTTTTACGAATTCCCCAGGTTATGTAGTTAGTTATTCCACTTAAGAAAAGAATGTTAGCAATAATTTGTGGAGTGCCCAACATAAAGTCGAAAGCATCCATAGGTATGAAATAACACAACAAACCTACTATCATTTCACCCAAGTAACAGAAATGAGCAAACTTTCTCATTTTTGGTGAAAGTTCACCGTGGTTTTCGTAAATAAGAACACTGATTGGGTTCATAAACATAAGAACATAACCAATGATTGTACTTATAAGGTTAACAAGCTGGAACTGCATATTGCTAAGCCCCATAATTGAACCGCAGAAATACGAAGCCGAAAATGACAACATTCCAGATGCTGTTAAAAAGATGTAAGAACCTGCTTGTGTTGCAGTGTATGCACAGAATTCTTTAAGTGAAACATATTCACCTTCATTTGGTTTGTTCCAATGTTCTTTTACATAGGTCGGCAAGCCCTTGACTGTGCTAATGATTTCGTCTTTTTTCATTAAACCATCCCTTTCAAAAACCATACAATAATTATACTATAAATTGCAAATAAAATAAAGTGTAGAAATGAAAAAATAACTTTTTCGTCAAAGTGATTAAAAAAGGCAGTAAGTATTGTACTTACTGCCCTAAAAAACGTATTTTTTAACCCCAGATTACCCAGAGAAGAATATATCCTGTAATAACTGCCGCCAATGTGAATGGTACACCGTACTTCATAAAGGTTGTGCTCTTAACCTCATATCCTTCTTTACGAAGAATACCGATACCCGCAATGTTTGCAGAAGCACCGATTGGAGTAAGGTTACCACCAAGAGTAGCACCACAAAGAAGACCATAGTAAAGAACTGTGGGTTCCATACCAATTTCACTTGCAATAACAGGAACAATTGAAAGCATTGTTGCTGTGTATGGAATATTGTCAATGAATGCAGAAAGAATAACTGACATCCACACAATGATTGTAAAGATTAGGAAAGGTGAGCCTGCACCGATACTTGCGATTGCTGAACCAATAATATCAATAACACCCGCACTTTTTATGCCGCCGATTACAACGAAAAGTCCTGTAAGAAGAACAATAGTAAACCAGTCAATTTCTTTAATAGAAGCCTTGAGAATTTCTTTGTTTTTCTTAACGAAGAATTCACGAACAAGACCAACAAGGAAGAATGCGATACATATAATACCATTTGTTATGTCGGGTTTGTAGAACTGACCCTCTGCAGCATTGTCTTTGTAAGGAATGAATGAAACTGCGATAAGTGTAAGAACTGTGCCTACAAGTAAGAATGTGGGGAATTTATCTTCAACAACTGTGCGTGAATTGAATTCAATTTTATCCTTTTCTTTACGGAACATAAAGAGAATAATAAGCGCTGAAACAATTGCACCTGCTTGAACAACCCAGAACATACCAACGTGACCGTCGTGTACAAAGAAGTCAGAAAAATCAAGGTTTGCCTGTTTTGCAAGAAGAATTGAGGTTGTATCACCAACAAGTGTTGCAGCACCCTGAAGATTTGAAGAAACCGCAATACAAATGATTGATGGAACAGGGGAGATGTTAATTTTCTTGCAGAATGCAAGAGCAACTGGCGCAATCATAAGAACTGTTGCTACGTTGTCAACAAATGCAGAAACGATACCTGCAAAGAGTGAAAGAGCTACAATTGTCCATTTAACGTTAGGCATTTTTGAAATAAGAATGTCCGACATAAGTTGGGGCATCTTTGACTCGATGAAAAGGTAAACAGTACCCATTGTACCTGCAATCATCATAATAACGTTCCAGTCAACTTCTCCAAGAGCGGCCTGAATGCCATAAGCAAAAGTGCTGTCACCAACTGCGAAGAAGCCCTCGCCGAAAAGATTAGGGTTAACAGATGCAATAATACCAAGTGCTACAAAAATAATTGCCGATGTAACTGTGATGTACGGTCTGATTTTTTGAAAAGCTAACATCAGTATGTATGTAACTGCAAAAATAATCAAAGCCGTAATTGTGATTGGACTCATTTGAGATTCCTCCTGAAAAATATTTGTAGGTGGAATAAAAAAGACAGACTCAAAAAAAGAATCTGTCCTGTACATAGGCAAAACCTAAGAATTTGAAACAAATAGAACACAAGTTTTTCACCTGATTCTATGACAGACTCCACCCTTGTCTCAAATCTGTGTTTATTATACAGTAATATACAATAAAAGTCAATGAATGAATAGCAATGCTAATGGTAATTTATTTATTAGTTTTTGTATTTATTTAAGCAAAAATCCCGCAATGAAATTCATTACGGGATTAAACTATTTTGCGTTGAATGAATTTTTGATGAGCTCTCTCGCTTTTTCTAAATCAAGGTCTTTGTCAAGATACATAAGTTGTACCATAAGATTACCTGCGGCAGTCGCTTCAACAGGACCTGCAATAACCTTTTTACCCGTATATTTTTCAGTAAGTGAATTGAGATAACTATCTTTACTACCGCCGCCCACAATGTTTATAACATCAATCTTTTTGTTACTGATTTCTTCAATAACTTTTACTGCATCATTATAAGTTTTTGCGAGTGAATTATAAACAGAATTAAGCACATCACCAATTGGTAACTCGGGTTTGTTAAGGTAATTTCTAATTGCTTCAATCATATTCTCAGGTGCTAAAAATTCATCTGCATTAGGGTTGATATACTCTACAAAGTCACTATCCATAGCCATTTGCATCATTTCATCATAAGTGTATTTCTTATCGAGATTTTTACGAATATTCTGTAAAAGCCACATACCCATAATATTTTCAAGAAAACGATAACGATGCTCGACGCCACCCTCATTTGTAAAGCCTGAATTCATCGCCTTGTCGCAGGTGACGGGCTCTGCATTTTCTGTGCCGATAAGACTCCATGTCCCCGATGAAATATAAATACCATTGTCACCAACAGAACAAGCCGCAACCGCAGAAGCAGTGTCGTGTGATGCACAGAGAATAACCGTCGTATCAAATCCCACTTCAGTCTTTATTTCTTCACTGAAATTACCAACAACAGTGCCAGGCATTGAAAGGGGAGAGAAGATTTTTTTGGGAATACCCAATTTTTCAAGGATTTCTTTATCTCTCTCAAAGGTGTTTACATTAACAAGACCACTAGTTGTAGAAAGTGTATATTCATTCTTGATTTTACCCGTTAATTTGAAAGAGAAATACTCAGGCATCATTAAAAAATATTCCGCCATATCAAGTTTTCCACTCATCTTATCACAATATAGCTGATAAATTGAGTTAAAATTTATTGCTTGAATGCCTGTACGCTCATATAACTCTTTTCGTGGAATAATATTGTCAATTTTTTCGGGAATTCCCAATGTTCTTGGGTCACGATATGACACTGCGGGCATAATCTCTTTCTTGTTTTCGTCAAGAAGCACATAATCAACACCCCAAGTGTCAATCGCAACAGTATCAGGTGTGATACCACGTTTTTTGCACTCTTTAAGACCATTTTTAATCTCGATAAAGAGTTTTTCAATATCCCAGCAAAGATTGCCTTCAATATCAATTATTCCGTTTTCAAAGCGGTAAATTTCTTCGAGTTTCAACTTGCCGTTTTCTACAAAACCGAGAATGTGACGGCCGCTTGAAGCACCCATATCAATTGCTAAACAATATTTCATTAGATAACACCTTTTTGAAGAATGAGATTAGCATATAGTGCAGATTCGCCGGTCGCAATAATTGCATAGCATTTTTTAGCCTCTTCGTAGAAAGCAAAACGTTCAATTTCGCCAAAGGCATCAGCACCACGGTCATCGTATTTCTTAACAATTGCTTTGTATTCCTCCCAAATAGGAGTTTCCACATTGTCACCCGCCATAACCTGCATAAGTGATACGGGATTATCAACATAAGTGTCGAGGGGAAACACCGTAAGAATTGCATCAAGCAAATCAGTTGCGTTGTGTCCGTCAGCACGAAGTACTATTGCATTTTTACCCATGCTTTCTGCAGGAAAGTTTGCGTCAGCAATAACAATTCTGTCACTGTGTCCCATTTCACAAAGGACTTTAAGCATTTCGGGTGATAAGATTTTTGGAATGTTTTTAAGCATAATTAATCTTCCTTATTATAATGTTTGTAACCTGGATGTTTGCCAGTTACACCATAGTAATTTTCTCTTAAGTATAAAAGCTTATCAATGTTGGGCTTTGAAATTTCCTGTGCGCCACCAAGAAGATGGGCAGTGAGTGAGATTTTTGCAAACAACTCAAGAGTTTCCATTCTGTAATATGCTGTTATAAGGTCACAACCAACCGTGAGTGCACCGTGATTCTGTAAAAGCATAACATCGTGCTCTTTAAGATAAGGTGCAATTGCCTCAGGCACTTCGTTTGTACTAGGTGTACCATAAGGGGTCAATGGAATTGAACCGATTGCAATAACAGTTTCAATCATTGAATATTCATCAAGACTTTTACCTGCAACGGCATAGCCTGTTGCAGTAGGGGGGTGAGCATGTACAACTGCACCAACATCTTCTCTTTCTTTGTAACAACGAAGATGCATTTTGATTTCACTTGATGGCTTGTAAGGAGCACCCTCAAGCACTTCTCCATTTTCATTTATGATAACAAGTTTTTCAGGTGTGATAAAGCTTTTGCTGATACCGGTAGGTGTGGCCATAAAGTTGCCATCGGGGAGTTTCACTGAAACATTACCGTCATTTGCTGCAACCCAACCCAGTTGCCACATTTTGTGACACACATCACAAACTTGTTCACGAATTTCCATATACGATAAGTTTGACATTTATATATACCTCTTATTTCTTGAAAAGTGGACCAAAATTCTGACAAGCTCTGTAATCTGCACTTTCTTTATCCATACCAAATGCATTCCAAGCTGCAGGACGGAAAATCTTGTCTTCGGGTACGTTGTGCATACAAACAGGAATACGAAGCATTGAGCAGAGTGTAATGAGGTCTGCACCGATATGACCGTAAGAAATTGCACCGTGGTTAGCACCCCAGTTGTTCATAACTTCATAAGCAGTTTTGAATGCGCCCTCGCCAGTTGTTCTTGGAGCAAACCAAGTGCAAGGCCATGTGTAGTCAGTTCTCTTCCAAAGTGTATCAGAAACATCTTCTGGGAGATGGACTGTCCAACCCTCTGCAATCTGAAGAACAGGACCAAGACCTTTAACAAGGTTAAGTCTAATCATAGTTGCGGGCATTTCTGCACGAGTTTCAAAGCGTGAAGAATATCCGCCACCTCTAAAATAACCAAGGTCAGCATAGTTCCAGGTTGCATTTTCCATAATTGCTTTTTGGTCTGCTTCAGTAACCTCATACCAAGGTTTAATTACTGCGTTGCCATTTTCATCTTTAGCAGCACCGTTTGCATCAAGACAACAAGCGCCTGAGTTAATAAGATGAATAATACCGTCACTGTCTTTTGCTTTACCTTCAATATCATAACCTGTAACTCTCTTAATTGAGTCGCCACTCCAGTATGTACGAACGTCTGCAAACATCTGTGCACGGTTTGTAAGAAGCTTCATAAAGAGCATACCAAGACCGTTGAGAACATCGTTTTCAGTAGCAAGAATATATGGCTCTCTTGCACCATTCCAGTCAAATGATGTGTTGAGCATTGATTCAGGGAAGTCACAGTTAGGGTAGAAGTCAGTCCATTGTCTTTGACCTTGGAAACCTGCCGCAATAGCATTGTGACCAACCATTTCTTCTTCGCAACCCTTAGGAAGATTGTCATTACCATTCATAAGGTCTTTGATGATAACCATCATTTTAACAACAAATTCCCAGTCTGCATCTTTTTCTTCACGAGTTTTTTGAAGATTTTCAGGGTTTTTGTCAAAACCTTCAATGCAGTTTTCTTTTGCCCAAGCGAGAGCTTTTTGGAATTCAGCTTCGTCATAAACCCCTTCTGTCATTCGACGGATAATTTCAACCTCGTCAACTGACTCAACACGCATACCGAGATAGTCTTCAATAAAGTCCGAGTCAATAATTGAACCACCAATACCCATACAGATTGAACCAATCTGCAGATATGATTTACCACGCATTGTAGCAGCAGCAACTGCAGCACGGCCAAATCGAAGAAGTTTTTCTTTAACGTCATCAGGGATTTCTGTGTCGTCACAGTCTTTTACATCGTGACCGTAAATTCCAAAAGCGGGGAGACCCTTCTGTGCATGTGTTGCAAGAACAGATGCAAGATAAACAGCACCTGGACGCTCTGTACCATTAAAGCCCCATACAGCTTTGATTGTGTGTGGGTCCATATCCATAGTTTCCGCACCATAGCACCAACAAGGTGTAACAGTAACAGTAATGTCAACACCTTCTTTACGGAATTTGTCAGCACAAGCGGCAGCCTCTGCAACACGACCGATAGTAGTGTCAGCAATAACAACCTTTACAGGTTCGCCATTTGAATATTTAAGGTTATCAGTAAAAAGTTTTGCAGCACTTTTTGCCATATTCATTGTCTGTTCTTCAAGTGATTCACGAACACCAAGAACACCACGTCTGCCGTCGATTGTAGGACGAATACCAATAACAGGATAATCGCCAATAAGTCTGTTTTTAGCCATAATAAAATCCCCTTTATATTTAGAAAATAATTTTTTCTATTCAGTAAAATTCAGTATATCAAATCCATAAAATCAAGTCAATAAAATTTGTATATAATAAAGAAATATACTGACTACTGACAAGCAATGTTGCAATTGAATATGTAATGGAAAGATAGAGATAAAACATTTTACAAATTTTAAAAAAACTGTTGACTTTTTTAAGTTATAGTGTTATTATATTCGGGCGGTAAAAAGTCCGAATATGCGCCGGTAGCTCAGCTGGATAGAGTGTTTGGCTACGAACCAAAAGGTCGGGGGTTCGAATCCCTTCCGGCGTGCCATTAAAAGAGAGTACACGTTTTGTGTACTCTCTTTATTTTTTAACAACTAAAATTTTATCAATATTGTATCGCCTAAACAATTCAATATGCTTTTCTGTAATCATTTCTCCGCTAACTGCAATAGGAATAGCAGGGGGACACGATACTGTAGGACTTGCACACACTCTGCCCACCGCATTTTCAATGCATATTTCCTCGCTTTCGCTGAAAATTGCCTCACGGATTGTCATAGCCTTTTCACCGATTACAAAACTGAAAGTTTCATCATCGTCTTTTAAAGTCAATTCAAGATTTTTGAATGCTATTTTAAGCTTCTCAAAATCTTCCTCCGAATTCTGCGGAGAAATCATAAATACAACATAATCGTCATCCGCATATTCAGGCTCAATTCCAAATTTTCTGAAATGTTTGGCAAAATTACCATCATACTCCGAAAAATCTGCAGTAATTTTTAATGGCTCATAAAATTGCGGAATCGTGGTATTCCACACACCACATTCAACCATTATATGTGATAATTCTTTACATTTTTTAGCACATATTTTTATATCTTCGCAAATTTTTTCATCAATATATTTGTTACATAAATCAAGTGATTGCAAAATAAGATATGACGGGCTAGTCGACCCGAAAATCCCCATTGCATTTACCACTTTTTGTGAAAAACCGTATCTATCATCTTTTGCAATATGCAGATACCCTCCACCAGTAAGCACGGGCAAGGTCTTGTGTGCCGAATCACAACACATATCCGCCCCAAGACTTATTGGGTGCATATCATTTTCGCAGAATTTTAAATAACTTCCGTGAGCATTGTCGACAAGCAGGGGAATATCAAAATCTTTGCACACTTTTGATAATTCGGGGATATTGGCCATTTTTCCAAGATAATCGGGACTTGTAATGTACACCGCAAAAGGTTTTCTATCAAGACTTTCCAGTTTTTCTCTCAAAGTCTTCGCACCAAAAACGCAACTGCACAGACTTTTTGTACGGTTTGGATAAATCCATTCCACATCTGCATCCATTTTTGCGAGTGCATATATGAAAGATTTGTGAGCATTTCGCCCGGCTAATACAACAGGTCTTTGTGATTTGTCAGCTCTTAAATATGCTAAATAAAGCATTGCATTTATACTTTGACTAGACCCACCTGCAGAATAAACCGTTTTTGAAGTGCCAAAAAGGTGAGTGGCATTTTCTTCGCTTTTTCTGATAATCCCATTGGGTGCATACAATTCGTCAGCACCTTTAATTTCGGTGATGTCAAACTTCTCACAGCCTAAAAAAGACACACCCTTATGACCCGGCATATGCAGTCGGGCAGTATTACTTTTAATGTAATTCTGCACAAAGTCAAAAATTGGTGTGTCCATTTATTATATTCCTTTTATTTTTCTTCAGATTCAGCAACTTGAATCATAACCGCACATTCAATACGCTTTTTAAAGAGTTCACATCCGTATTCATAAATACCTGTGATTTTGCCAGATGCATGATATG
>Ga0233373_1000142_pt1 | contig 11211 bp, 8 predicted proteins | sample ElkDunMinimDraft_5_FD_180685 | JGI IMG/M metagenome (GOLD analysis project Ga0233373, IMG submission 180685) | Fecal eukaryotic communites from dung pellets of Tule Elk in California, USA - Elk Dung E0 | ecosystem: Host-associated > Mammals > Digestive system > Large intestine > Fecal | place...
ATTCAAAAAAGAAAGGGCACGTTACACCGTGCCCTTTTTTTTACCTCCTGCGTCCAAGCAAGTCCATAATTCCGTCCATATCGAACGAGAGAGAGAATCGTAACGTCTGGTCGAGCGGATTCGTCTGTGCCGAAGATATAACATAACCAGCATCAAGCGAGAAAACGTTCATCTTAAAGCCTGCACCTAATGTGTAATACTTTCTGTTACCCTTATTAGGATGCTCATAATGATAACCCGCACGCAGGAAGAACTTGTCATTATAAGAATATTCCGCACCAACGCTCCATTGTATTTCCTGGAGCTCTTCTTTCATTCCGCCTGGAGCATCGTTAAACGACTTAAAAATACCAGAAATAGGCGAAATATTATAGTATCCATCTTCCTGTAGCCAACTTGTATAACCAGAAAAGTCCTGTTCGTCTGCACCAGTTTCCTCTATATACTGTTCCATAGTAGGACGTGTTGGCACAAGAAGCTTGTTCGCATCAGCAGAGAAAGTCAAACGGTTATACTCGTCAAGAGGCACAAGCAACGATGCTCCGATACGGAGATTTGTTGGCAAAAACTCACTTGTATTTCCTTCGTCGTAAGAGATTTTACTACCAATATTGCTTACGTTAATACCCCATCCCAACTGGCACTCACGATTGCCCATCATCAAATAGCCCTGATGATACAGAGCAATATCTGCAGCAAAAGCCGAACCTGGCGTAGTTTCGTCATCAGCAGTATATGCAAGATCCGAATAAATATATCGAAGCGCAACGGCTGCAGAGAACGTTTCACTGAGCATACGAGAGTATGCCACGTCGACAGCCATCTCATAAGGTTTGATTGTTCCGCCCTCGGAATCTGCAATAACTTCGCCAAGAGAGAAATAACGGAGCGAAGCCGATAGAGCGTCATACTCGCCTATTCGATAATATCCTGTAAGGTTTGCAAGGTCTATATCGTTGACCAGCTGACGCAACCATGGAGTATAGTTAAGAGATACCCCTGCACGGCTAATGCAAAACGGATACTTTGCAGGATTCCAATACTGAGAGTTCACATCCGGATCGGTTGCAGCACCTATATCACCCATACCACCTCCTCGAGCGTCAGGGGCAATTGCCAATGACGTCACACCATAGTATACCGGATTGAATTGGTTCTTCACATCTTGCGCCTTAATTGATATTGTTGCAGCAAGAAGGAACATTGCGCATATTAATTTGAGTTTCATCTTATTCTTATTATTTGACATACACTTATCAATAACTCAAAATATTAGTTTTTATTGTATCGTGTAGCGTTTTATTCCGCTTTTCCCTCACCAAGAACGACAAATTTCAACGCCTTAGAAGAAGATGCGCCACTGTCGTCGGTCAATATGGCTCGACATATATATATACCTGGTAGAATTCGCATACCACTTGAAGACAAATCCCAAGTAAACGTATAGAAGTTTGTTTTGCTGTCGCCAGACTGATTGTCTAAATGAGCGACCTCACGACCGGCCATGTCATAAACCACCAACCTCAGGTCCATTTGAGAATAAGGACGGTCCGTAACAACAGTGAATATTGCAGACGACCGCACTGGTCCTTGGCAAGCAAGCTCAAACATCGAAGGGGCAAGACCTTTTACAACTTCAAATTCAATCGTGCGCGACGACGGATTGTTCATCACGTCCCAGGCTCTCAGAAGCAGAGTGTGCTTGCCCTCTGGCAAAACAGGCATTCTGAAAACGACATTTCCACGAGTATAGTCGCCCGGATACTGCGCGAAGTAACTATTCAAAGAATACGACATCGACTCATCATTATCAATGATTGCCATAATGTCATGTCCCACTCCGCTCCCTGTAGTGTTTATTCCGTCCGCATCAAAGATTTCAGCAACAAGGACAGGCGTATCGTTGGTACGATTTCCGCTCTCAAACGAATCGTAATTTAAATAGAGAGAGATTTCAGGTCCCAAAGAATCCGTATTTATATCAGGAGTTGTTCCACCAACAATGAAATCGTCATAATTACCATTCGCCTCAATAGTCTGATCAGAGTTGACTGCATACAACTTAAGCAATCCACTTTCATCACTATAATTTATGTCAAGCGGAACTGGGAACGAGAACTCAAAATACCCGTTACGCACCGAATCCGAACCTGCATAGATTGTTTTGAGGCGCTCATAATATGACATCGGCTCCTCTATATCCTGACCCGCACCGTTCTTACAAACCACCTTCTCTATATTGTCAAAAACGGTAGGCGAGACAACACCATTGAAATCTGTAGCGATGTTACCTTCCTCGTCAATAATGTGTCCTTTAACCTTAACGACATTACCTGCACTAATGGACATGCCTGCATCACCTTCTGCCGATTTACCATTAAACTCATCAACCTTTGCCGTAAAGGTCGGAGTAGCCAATGTTATAGCAGGATCACCAAGCAGTACAAAATGGCACTTGTTTATGCTGTCGCGAGCAGATATAGAACCAGCTTGAGCAATATCATTTTTCGCCAAGCTCAAGGCCTCGCCTAAAGTGATACGCTTTCCGTTGCTTTTACGTCCTAAGACATGCTTCATGAAATTCTTGTTAATCTTACGATTCTGTGAAGAATACACGGTACGTGAAGTTGTTATCAAACCCATTGCTGCACCTTTAGGATTAAGAAGTGCCGTTTCACCGATATTCTCCTCGCTCATATCAAACGGACTAATATCGCAGGCTGCAGTTATCCATAAAGGTAGTCGCGGCGAGTTCCATCGCTCAAAATCAGTGCGCCGAATTGTTTTCTCATGCGAAAGGCTATAGGCTGCGCCGTGTCCTGTATAGTTCATGATAAGCGCTCCGTCCTCCATCTGCTTATTAATGTCGGAATAAGCACCTGGGAAATTTGCGCCCGTCGAGGTTTTTTCTATTGTGTACGCATCCCAATAAATTCGTCTATACCGATATTCTGGGAAAAGCGTTTCCGTTGACTGAAGCACATCCTCAGCGTCATCCATGTGCTGATTCTTATCTCCGTCATCGCCAAGAATGCAGATCGTGTTCTTCCATGCTCCAGCTTCCTCGTTGTTGATATATCTTATCAGCTTGTCAACAACGGTCTTGGCATCCGCTGCATTCGTCACAGGGATGCGCCCCACTCCTATATCTGTCTTTTCTTTCAACGGGCGTACACCTTCGCCATCATCCAATAAGGTGAAATACTCTTCCAAGACATAACTGTCTGTATGACTAACAGAGTTGTTCGATTCGTAACACAACAAGTAGTCTTCAGGCGAGCGACCTTTCATCTTTGAAGTGACAACTCTGTTGTCCCAAATACAATCACCAAAAAGCAGTATATTCTTAGGGGCATCCTCCTCATTCTCAGACCTATCATAGAGCATTTTCATGAAACGGCGATAAGCTGTAGCATCAGGAGTACCTGAAGAAAATTCGTTATATATTTTATCGGCACTTACGACCAAGCACCTCATGCCATCCCTGGCAGCATGGGCATCGGCCAAACGCTGAGCCTGCATCGCCAGTTTTCCGCTTGCGGGAACTATTATCACCAAATCGGTTGGAGATGTTGAGTGCAAATCCTGGTTGCTGATTTGCCCCATCACCTCTGGAGCCGGATATGAAGAATTTACATCCACTGCAACATACCTGTGCTGGTTTATCCTCTCCGTTGACGGTTTTGCTCCCACTTTATACAATCCGCCAGATAAATTACCTTTCAATTCACAAGTTGTTTCAGGCGAAGTAACACGCCACACTCGAGTAGATTCTGACGCACCGTCTATGACATAAACGTTAGCGGTATTATTCAAAGGAGTAAACGGCAATGCGCTGAGTCCTGACAGATTGAGTTTCCTCTCATAAGAAGCACGAATATAGTCAAGGTGGCCAGACACGCCCTGGGTCCTTGTATGGGTCAATGTCACAGGCAAACTACTGCCAGTTACGCCCTGCATCTTGTATGTACGAGTGTTCACTCGTGCATATATGTAGTCGGTCAATGCCGCGAACGTCATTGTACCTAAGTCTTTGGAAGCGGCAGACACATTCAACGATGAAGCAGCAGGCCCTGCAGCAGCAAATTGAACCGTCAAATTCACATCACCTGTTGCCAAACCTGGCAAATCAAGGCTATACGTCTTTTTGTTGCCGTTAGCATAGTCATATCCTTCAAAGAACATACGTCCCGAGTTGATGAAACTAAACTCGTCAGTTTCAATCACCTTATGTTCAGCAAAAGTGACCATCTCCGACGCTACGGCCGGAGTTTCGTCCTGCTGCACAAACTCGGCAGGTTCGCCTTCAGGCGAGTCCGTTACAAAATAATAGACGTGAGTAGAATATGGATTATTGAAATGATTGAAGTCCAACGAAATAGCACTCTTTCGAGTCCACTTGACTGTCCCGCAAGAATAGAAGAGTAAACCGCCGTTCGGTTTACGCCACAACGGGATTTCCTGCATATCATCAGGGATCAGCTCGATATTACCCTCACGCAACACTGGCACATTATATCCATAAAGGCGGACCTTGTCAGGATTGGAAAATCCCATTGATGAAAGTGCCGATTTTGTGAGTTCGTACACACCTTCCGACTGCACTCGCACCTTCACCCACTTGCCTGTTGCCAACAAAGAGTGTTCTGCATAGCGACCAGACGTCTCAGCAGCACGAGTGCGCGCTTCCACATTCGGCAAAGTCTTTACGACAGGCTTAAAAGAAAGGAGCTTGACTATCTTCCCGTCTTTTTTTGCCAACGGACAAACGGACACATCAAGACATCCTTTGCCACGGCTGCCCCCCATGAAGATTTCCACTTCGAATTTATCCGAAATATCATCAGCGCTCACGCCATACCTCTGCAGTTCGGCCTGAGTGGCAGGCTCCGTTTCGACGTACTCCATAGCAAAATCATAAGTATTAAACTTATAATCCATGCCAACATCAAAAGACTCCGCATAATATGGCAGCACCGTATCATTAGGCATCCAATCAATATTGACAAACTGAGCATTTGCCGCCTGAGGAAGAAGGAGTACCCCAAACAGCAACATTGATTTCAATTTATCACATATAGTCATAATCCAAAGTTATTTTATTTCACCTTCAGTTCCAGCAACTTCCTATCTTCAACAAAACCTTCAAGCAATTGGTTCTCATGCACAGCGCCCACACCAACCGGAGTACCCGTAAAAATCAAGTCACCCGTTTTCAGTGTAAAGAACTGGCTCACATACGATATTATCCTATCTACCGAGAAAATCATATCACCAGTCCAGCCTTTCTGCACCGTCTGTCCGTCAATATCCAGGCGAAAATTCAAATTCTGAATCTCAGGCAGTTCCGCTTTATTAACAAACGTTCCGATAGCCGCCGACCCATCAAATCCCTTGCAAATATCCCAAGGCAGACCTTCGCTACGCAGCTTGCCCTGCAAATCACGAGCAGTAAAGTCTATGCCAACAGTCAGTTCGTCATAATATCTATGAGCAAAACGCTCCGCAATATTCTTGCCGAGCTTGTTAATTCGAACCACAATCTCCGTTTCGTAGTCGAACCTCTCAGCAAAATCAGGCACGAAAAACGGCTTTCCTTCGCGAGTCAGAGCCGACTCCGGCTTTGAGAATATCACCGGTTCTGTAGGTAAAAACGAATTGTTAAGTTCTTTATTGTGTGCGGCATAGTTCATGCCTACTGCCAATATCTTCATATACTTCTACTTATAAACATTCATATCACCGCCTCCAAACTTCAAACTCAGTCTGAGTATGTACAAACTCAGTCTAAGTTCATACATATTCAGACTGTGTTTTTATAAACTTAGTCTAAGTTTAAAACTCACACCATAGTTTCGACAGGCAAAACCGGCATTCAAAGCCGATCCTCACCTCCTAATAGATACCAATCCAGCGAAGGACGTCGTTCAGATTAGCAAAGATAAGCAATCCGAAAAGTATTATCATTCCTACCACCTGCGCTCTTTCAAGGAATTTGTCGCTCGGTTTGCGTCCTGTAATTATCTCATAGACAGCAAACACAGCATGGCCACCGTCGAGAGCAGGAATAGGCAACACGTTCATAAATCCGAGGATTATTGACAACAGTGCCGTCATATTCCAGAAAATGCGCCAGTCCCATTCAGCAGGGAAAATGCTGGCGATAGCGCCAAAACCTCCCACCTGCTTAGCACCTTCCCTTGTGAAGATATATTTCAGGTCACTCACATAACCCGACAAAATATCGCAGCCATAAGTTATACCAGCAGGGATTGATTCAAAGAAACCGTACTCCTTTGTCGAAATCTTATACTCAGGCAACGCCGCAACAAAGCCAAACTTGAAGTCGGAAGTAAGCACAACTGCAGCAGTATCAGTTCCATTGACCACAACCTCTACAGTGCGAGCCTTCAAACTATCATCAGCAATGCTGTTCTCATTAAGATTCTGTGACAAATTTGCCACCTGCCAAACAAAATCATTGTAGTCGGCAACAGCAACCCCATTGACGGAAGTGATTGCATCACCACGCTTCAGTCCTATTTCCATTGCAGGCGAAGCTGGCATCACGCTATCCACCTTCATCGGAACAAGTTCGCTAACAAAACGAGGCTCCTCAAGCATCTTGAGCATATTCAAATTGCCAGGCAAGTCAACGACAACGCTTTCACCGCCACGGTTCACAGTGACAGATTTTGCAGTCGAGATATCACGAGCCAAAGCAGCGCTCCAAGCCTCAACGGAATCACCGTCGATCATCACAATCTGGTCACCATCCTGAAATCCAAGAGCCTTAGCCTCAGTATTGAACTTCAAACCATAAGTCATATCGGTAGGCTTAAGATACTGCTTGCCCCACACCAAAAGCACCATTGAATAGATGGCAAAAGCCACGATGAAGTTGACTATCACACCGCCAAGCATAATGAGCAAACGCTGCCATGCCGGTTTAGTGCGAAACTCCCACGGCTGCGGTTCTTGTGCCATCTGCTCCTTGTCCATCGACTCATCTATCATACCGGCAATCTTGACATAACCGCCAAGAGGCAACCATCCAATACCATACTCCGTCTGATCCTCCGATTTCTTCTTACGAGGATACTTAAACAGACTGAAGTTCCATGCGTCAAAAAACAAATAGAACTTCTCAACTCTTACCTTAAAAAGTTTCGAGAACAAGAAATGTCCTCCCTCGTGCAAAACAATAAGCAACGATAGCGAAAGCAACAATTGCACGATTTTAATTACTACTGTTTCCAATGTTTATCAATTATTATGATTGTTTATTCTTTCTATTCCTTAAATCAATGACATAGCACACCTGCCTAAATCAACGACTTAGCATACTCGCGCGTCTCCTTGTCGGTCTGCAGATAAGTGTCGAGCGAAGAATCTGAGCTAAAAGCAATGTAGTGCATCGCACTCTCAATCACCTCGCTGATTTTTTCATAAGAGATGCGATCCTCTATAAACGCACGGTTCACTATTTCATTGGCCGCATTAACGACACAAGGCATATTGCCACCCCTGCGCAACGACTCGAACGCCAGTCGTAAACAAGGAAAACGATATGTATCAGGTTTCTCAAAAGTAAGTTCACGCATCTGGAAGAAGTCGAGCCGATCGAACGACGCCTTCAAACGCTGAGGATAGCTGAACGCATACTGTATCGGCAGACGCATATCTGGAACTCCGAGCTGCGCCTTCACCGCACCGTCCTCAAACTGCACCATAGAATGAATGACCGACTGCGGATGCACCACCACTTCTATCTGCTCAGGCGACAAACCAAAAAGCCACTTCGCCTCAATCACCTCAAAACCTTTGTTCATCAATGTTGCAGAATCGATTGTAATCTTATCGCCCATATTCCACGTCGGATGAGCCAAAGCCTGCGCTTTTGTCACGGCCTTAAGCTCCTCCTTCGAATATTTACGGAAAGGACCGCCCGAAGCGGTAAGCAGAATCTTCTCAATCCTGTTGCCAGGTTCCAAGCACTGGAATATCGCCGAATGCTCCGAGTCGACTGGAATAATCGGGACCTTATACTCCGACGCAAGACTATTTATAAGTTCGCCAGCAACAACAAGAGTCTCCTTGTTTGCTAACGCTATCATCTTACCCGCTTTTATGGCGCTTATCGTCGGCCGCAATCCAGCAAACCCCACCATCGAAGCAAGCACGATGTCCACATTATCATCCTGAACGACCTCGCAAAGCGCATCCGCACCTGCATATACCTTTATCGGCAAATCAGCGAGAGCGTCACGCACCTCAGCGTAATGCTGATCATTAGCTATTACTACAGCCTCTGGCACATACTTGCGCGCTTGCTCAATTAATTTGCCAACGCTGTTATTTGCCGTTATCACGTACGCCTCGTACAAATCACTATGCTCGTCGATAACTTGAAGCGCCTGAGTTCCAATAGAACCAGTCGAACCTAATATCGCTATTCTCTTCTTTTCCATTTCCATTCCTATAAATAGAGAAAGGTTACAAATCTAACAATCCTTCCGGCAGATCAACAACTACAATCTTCTCCTCATTTCTAAACTCTGCAATGAATTCCTCATGGGCAGGCACAAGAACTTCGCCGCCATCGGCACGCTCCACCACAAAGAGCCAGTTGTCTGTATTGTCGTCAATCGCAACTATCTCGCCTATCTCCTCATCATCAGTGTCAATCATTCTGAAACCTATGAAGTAGTTAAGCGACACGTCACCGTCTTCATCCTCTGTCGCATACTTCTTTTCGAAATACACGTCCACTCCGCGAAGTCGCAACGCTGCCTCCGACGAGTCAATGTCCTCAAATTTCACCAGCGCCGAGGAGTCAGAGCGAAACCTATATTCCTCAATAAAGAAAGGCACGAGTATGTCGTCCATGTCGCAAATCAAGTACTCCGCATCAATCCTGTCGAAGATGTCATCAACGAAGTTGAACACCACCTCTCCTTTCAACCCATGAGTCTTCGTTATCTGACCAATCTTATAAACGTCTTCCCTGCGTATCATAGGCTTTTAATCCACTCTCTTAATTTTTGCACCGAGAGCAGTAAGGCGCTCCTCGATGTTTTCATATCCACGGTCAATCTGCTCAATATTGCTTATCATGCTAATGCCATTTGCACTAAGAGCAGCGATGAGCAACGCTATTCCTGCACGAATGTCTGGCGATGTCAGACGAGCCCCTTTAAGCTTGAAGTTCTTGTCGTGTCCTACGACTACGGCGCGATGCGGGTCACAAAGGATTATTTGGGCACCCATATCGATGAGTTTGTCGACGAAAAACAAGCGGCTCTCGAACATCTTCTGGTGAATCAGCACGCTTCCCTTTGCTTGAGTAGCCACAACGAGAAACACACTCAGCAAGTCAGGCGTAAGTCCTGGCCACGGAGCATCAGCAAACGACATGATACTTCCGTCGATGAACGACTCCACTTCGTAGTGTTCTTGCTCCGGAATGAATATGTCATCACCCCTGCGCTCAATCTTGATGCCAAGACGCGAAAACATCCCTGGTATGATTCCGAGGTTATCGTATGATGTGTTCTTTATCGTAATTTCACTACCGGTCATTGCAGCCATCCCGATGAAACTCCCCACCTCAATCATGTCAGGCAAGATTATGTGTTCCGTCCCATGCAACGAGTCTACACCTTCGATTGTTAGCATGTTAGACGCTACACCCGAAATCTTTGCTCCCATTGAGTTGAGCATCTTGCAAAGTTGCTGTATGTAAGGCTCGCACGCCGCATTGTAGATTGTCGTTGTTCCTTCGGCAAGAACTGCAGCCATTATGACATTCGCTGTACCCGTAACTGACGCCTCGTCAAGAAGCATATACTTGCCTTTCAGTTCGTCGGCCTCGATTTCAAACACCCCTCGCTCGGCATTATGCTTAAACTTTGCACCAAGCTCCTGCACTCCCAGGAAGTGGGTATCAAGCCTACGACGTCCTATTTGGTCACCGCCAGGTTTTGCTACGCAAGCTCTATGGAAGCGTCCTAACTGTGGACCTAAAAGGAGTATAGAGCCACGCAATGTGGAGCAACGCTGCACAAACTCATCGCTATTAAGATAGTCCAAATCTATATCCGTTGCCTGGAACTCCCAATCGTGATCGTCTACACGATTGACAGTCACTCCCATTTGCACCATCAAACTTATGAGATTGTTAACGTCCAGAATGTCAGGTACGTTTCGCATAATCACCTTCTCTGACGTTAGCAAAACTGCGCTGATCACTTGCAACGCTTCATTTTTTGCACCTTGCGGAGTTATTTCGCCGTGCAACTTATGTCCGCCTTCAATAATAAAAGATGCCATAAGTGTAACTATTGAATTGTCAATTATGAATTATAGCTCCTCACTCCAAAAATCACTTCCCTTTCTTTTTCTTCTTACCGCTATGTTGAGCTGTTCCGTAAATAGCCTGATGGTCTGTTATGAACTCTACGTCATCCACAACAAGGCGCACCTTGCCGCCCGTATATTCAGCCAAGTCGTCAAGCACCTTCTCGTCGTCCATGATGTCACGGTTCCATGCCGCAAGATTGCGCTTCATTTGGTTGGCAACATGCTCTGCCAACGCCTTACGCTCGCCTTCGTCTTCCACTTCTGCAAGTTTACGTACAACTTCTTCGACAACCGCCCCGTAATGGCGGCGGCTGATTTTCTTCTGCGGATAAGGAACGCGCGCACGCACCCCTTCCGCCTCATCATGACGCTCTATCTCAACAGGATAGTCTATGTCGAGCTGGTATTCAGACATAGCGGCAAGATGATTCCACAGCTTCTGCTGCAAATCTTCCTTGTCACCATTATGCTCCTGAAAACTTCTCATCAGCTTCACAATGGTCTTTGCGCAACGCAAACGCTCTTCCTTGTTTTCTATAGTCAGTGCATGATCCACCATCTGCTGTATGCTCCTGCCATATTCAGGCATAACCAGTCGCTTACGCTCCGTATTGTAGTCTATATTTCTTTCCATCTTCTTTGTTTATGCAAAAGTTCGAATAGTTCACCCTCTGATAATCTTATCCACCTTGTTCGACTTGATGGCCACGAAGTCCTTCAAGTAGAACGGTTCAAAATAAGCCACATCCTGAAATGCTCCCATAGCGTGTTCCCTCTCCGCCAACGGCATCATGTTTTTCGCCACAGGCTTTATTCCATCAATGAAGTGCGCATTAGGATGCTCAATTA
>Ga0233373_1000143_pt1 | contig 11169 bp, 9 predicted proteins | sample ElkDunMinimDraft_5_FD_180685 | JGI IMG/M metagenome (GOLD analysis project Ga0233373, IMG submission 180685) | Fecal eukaryotic communites from dung pellets of Tule Elk in California, USA - Elk Dung E0 | ecosystem: Host-associated > Mammals > Digestive system > Large intestine > Fecal | place...
GTGATATGTCATCTTTTATGGCAGTTAAACGTGCATCTCGTATTCTCGGTGTAAAAAAGGCGGGACACACTGGCACTCTTGACCCTATGGCAACGGGTGTACTTGTAATAATGCTCGGTCATTGCACTCGTTTCATTGAACTTTTACCGGAACACAAAAAATCTTATACCGCAAGGGTAAGATTAGGGATTACTACCGATACTCTTGATATTACAGGCACGGTTTTATCAGAAAAAAATGTCGATGTTACAGAGAAACAACTGTTGTCAGTTGCAGAGAATTTCCGTGGAGAGATTTTACAAACTCCACCAATGTACTCAGCATTAAAAAAAGATGGCGAACGTCTTTATGATTTAGCTCGCAAAGGCATTGAAATTGAACGAGAACTGCGACAAATCACTATAGAAAAATTAGAAATCTATGATTTTGACGGTGCTGAATTTTCAATGGATGTCACTTGCTCTGCAGGTACATATATCCGTTCACTTTGTGACGATATCGGTAATGCTTTGGGTTGTGGTGCAGTAATGACCGAACTTAGACGCACAAGTGCGAACGGTTTTTCAATAGATTCAGCAGTAACTTTAGAAGAACTCGAAAAACTTGTGAGTGAAAGCAATGCAGAAAGTGCGATTACTTCTATTGAAAATGCACTTATAAGTTATCCGCAAATTATTGTTACAAAACCCCAAGCAAACCGTTTTCATAATGGCGGTGCATTGGGTTATGAAAGATTGCACGGCAATTATCCCGTTGGGTTGTACCGTGTTTATTCCCCCGACAACATATTGTTAGGACTCGGGGAAATAAAGTCAGAAAAAGGCGACCTTGAAGTCAGGAGGGTGCTTATAAATGAATAAAATTGCATTGGCACTTGGCACCTTTGACGGACTCCATAAGGGGCATTTGCAGGTGCTTAAAACCACACAAGAATTTGCACTTCAAGGATTTGTTCCTGCAATTCTTATGTTTGACTGTCACCCACTAAAAGCGGTCAAAGGAATTTCGCCTTCTCTTTTGATTACTCAGGAAGATAAAGAATCCTTTGTCAAAGAAATGGGACTTTTGAGCGTACCCGTAAGTTTTGAGGAAATCCGTCAACTTTCACCTGAAGAATTTGTAACAGAAATCCTTATAAAAAGATTTAATGTTGGTGCAGTTGTAAGTGGTGAAAACTTTCATTTCGGCAAATTAGGGGCAGGAAACAGTAAAATTCTGTGTGAACTTTGCAAAAAGTATGATATAATATACAGACAGGCAGAAAACGTATTTTACGACAACGAACTTGTAAGTTCAACGCGAATTCGCAATGCTTTAGAGAACGGAGAAATTGAAAAAGCAAACGACATGCTTGGCAGAAATTTCTCATACGATTTTCTTGTTGTTGAGGGAAATAAAATAGGCAAAAAGTATTTCGGCTTTCCCACAATCAATCAGCATTTTCCAGAAGATTTTATTGAGCTTAAACACGGGGTTTATGCGTCACAGACGAGAGTTGACGGCATAATCTATCCGTCAGTTACAAATTTTGGTTGTCACCCCACAATTGGTGGAGATAAAGTTCTTTCTGAAACCTGCATTTTAGGTTTTGACGGTAATCTTTATAACCGCAGAATAAAAGTGGAATTGCTTTCATTTATCAGAAGCGAAAAAAAATTCAATTCTAAAGAAGAATTGAAAGAACAGATTGATAAAGATAGTAAATCAGCTATCGTGATATTCGATAGTAAAAAATAAAAATCAATTAGTAACCGCTGAATAAATCGGGATGCGATTATCAGCGAGATAGTTTTTTGTCAGAACCGTCAAAAAACACAGACAATACTTTGTGTATTGGCGAGTATTTTGGATGAGTTATGACGGAAAAATAGCCGCTGAGAATTGTGACCAAGTTTTAAGAAGTGGTTACCTTAAAATGAAAGGGACGATTTTATGAATCAATTTTACAAAGCATATTGCAGAGTGTTCCAAAAAGTAATGATGGTTATGGAATGTTTCTTGCCATGGGGCGAACCATTCAAACTCACAGGACCTGGCAGTATCAGAAAACTTCCTAATCTTATCAAAGAAAAGGGACTCGAGAAAGTTCTTATTGTAACAGATAAGGGTCTTACTTCCCTCGGTCTTCTCAATTCTCTTTATGAGGAGATGGACAAAGCTGGTGTTCAGTATGTTGTATATGACGGCACACAGCCAAACCCAACAATCGAAAACATTGAGGAAGCAAAAGATATGTATCTTCAGAATGGTTGTCAGGGTATTATTGCATTCGGCGGTGGCTCGCCAATGGACTGTGCAAAGATTGCAGCCGCAAGAGTTGTAAAGCCAAATCAACCCGTTGAAAAAATGCGTGGACTTATGAAAATTCTTCGTCCACTTCCACCATTCTTTGCAGTTCCAACAACTGCAGGTACAGGCTCAGAATGTACACTTGCAGCAGTTGTTTCTAACTCAAAAACACACGAAAAGAATGCTTGTAACGACCCATTCCTTCGTCCTCGTTACGCAGTATTTGACCCTGAACTCACAGTTGGTCTTCCACCTCACATCACATCAACAACAGGTATGGATGCTCTTACTCACGCTGTTGAAGCTTACATAGGCAAATCAAACGTTAAGTCAACAACACAGTATGCTGAAAAGGCAACAAAAATGATTTTTGAAAACCTTGAAACAGCATACACAGACGGCAAGAACATTGAAGCAAGAAACAATATGCTTCTCGCTTCTTACTATGCAGGTATGGCATTTACTCGTGCTTATGTTGGTTATGTTCACGCAGTTGCTCACAACCTTGGCGGTCAGTACGGCATTCCTCACGGTCTTGCAAATGCTGTTATTCTTCCTGTTATGCTTGAAAGCTATGGCAGTGCGGTTTATGCACCACTTGCAAAGCTTGCTGACATTGTTGGTATCGCAGGTGATAGCGAAGAAGCAAAGGCAAAGACATTCATCGCTGAAATCTATGCTATGAATGAAAGAATGAATATTCCAAAGGGTTTTGCACAGATTAAGGAAGAAGATATTCCAGTTATCGTAGAACGTGCACTTAAAGAAGGTAACCCACTCTACCCAGTTCCCGTAATCTACGGTGAAGAAGAAATGACTGCAATTGTTAAGTCATTAATGATTACAGAATAAGAAAATACATAAAATTTAGGAGTTCCAAAATTGGAACTCCTTTTTTTTGTTGCATATTTACTTATTATATATCACTATGTAGGGGCAGGTCTCCGTGCCTGCCCGAAAAAATCAAAAATGTATTTTATTCATCGGTTAAACCTAATATAGAATCAGCTGAAACATTAAAGAATTTACATAATTTAATTAAGTCTTCAATCTGAAGTTTAGCACGTCTTTTTTCATATTTACTATATGCACTTTGTTTGATGCCCAATAATTCTGCAAGTTCTTTTTGCTTAACATCTCTGTCAACTCTTAAGTTTGTTAATCTATCAATATAATCCAATATAATCACCTCTATTTGTCATTATATAAAGTCTAAACTGGACTATTGACAAAAAGTCTTATTGAGACTATAATGTGCTTATATAAAGTTTGTGGAGGTGCTTTATGTTTTGTAAAAATTGTGGTCAAAAGATAGAAGATGATGCAAAATTTTGTAAAGAGTGCGGATTTGCTAATAATGTTATTTTGCCCGAAGAAAACAACTTTATTGATGACAATGTTGTTGAAGCAAAACCAAATTCTTTTGTTGAGAAAAGAATAACAACTATTATTATCTCGGCTATTGTCTTACTTGCAATTGTCTTGATATCTATATTTGCTAATAGAAACTCAAATAGTAATGTTGAGACAGGACCGATTTATGCAAGTGATTCGGTAATTAAATGGTATAGTGTTGATTCGGTAAAAGATGAATATATTCTTTATACACCATATATAGAAAATGGATATTTGTATATTGATATTGAAGCACAAATAAATGCATTAAACACTGTGCAATATAGAGGTTTTGGGTCGGCTTCAATAACTGATACATACGATAAAGTTGTACCAATAGAATATGAGTATGAAAAATCAACGGTTACAAAAGGTGAATACCAAGACATAACTATAAGAGTGCCCTTGCAAGATTTAGAGGTTCAAAAGCCAACAACATTATATTGTGAATTAGCTATTTTTTATGCTGGTAACCATGAAGATATAAATTTAGAATTTAATATTAGCTGGTAAAGGAAGGTAAATATGGATATTTTTAATAAAATTAAAGGTTTAGATACGAAAGTTAAAGTTTTAGGTGCAGTTGCACTTGTATTGGTTTTCATAATTATTATAATGCTTGTAAGCAATTCATCGACTAATTCAAACAATGACAATTATAACGATAATTATTATCAGGAAGACAATTTTGGTAATAATGAAGATGTGACAGCAGTTCAAAAAGAAGATGTTGTTGCTACAACACCGGACATAGAAGTTGTTATTTTGAGTAAGAAATTTGGCGGTGGTATTGATGGCTATGTTGAAGTAACAAAGGCATCTGCATCTGTAAATGAAAGAGGTGAAGTTTTACTTAGTGTTGAGGGAATAAAAGGTGGACCTGGAGACCAAAAGTCCGATGGTTCTTATTGGTACGGAAATCCGTATATTAAGTATAGGGTATATGATGCTAACGGTACACTTTTAAGCGATGGTGCTTTAAAAGTTGATAATTATGAAAACAAAGAACAGGGCGATATTTGCAAGGGAGTAGATAACACACATATTGAAGCAGAGAAAGTCGCTCGTATTGAAATAGGTTAATGAGGTGTGCTGTTTTATGGAGAATGCATATTTTCTAAATACTTCAACAGGTAAATTGCATATATCAGAATATGCAGGTAAAGTATGTAAGAATAATACTTTACAAGAGCATATTAAATATTTTAATACGATAGAAGAAGCAGAAAACAACAGTGATAAACGAATTACTGAATGTAAGTTTTGTTTCTATCGAAAAATCAAAAATAAAAAATAGGATTTAAACAGTAAAAAACAACGATATATCCTATCGTTGTTTTTTTCTTTCGGGCGGGCACGGAGACCCGCCCCTACAATGTATTTAATTGTATATTAAGCATCCCAATTTTTTATTTAGCTTTAATTTTTATAATCTTATTATATCCCATTCCACGAATTGTGAGAGGAATACCCACATTTTTAAGATATGCACCACTCTTTTCATATTTGGTGTCACCTATTTTAAGCTTATAAATTGTATCATCATCAAGTCCTTCAAATTTGAAAGAAATCTGCTTCTTCATAAATCTTGTAACATATGAAGAAATAAATCCAACAGCCTCTTTCTTATCTTCACTCACATAAACATTGAAAAGAATTTCATCACAGTCAGGGTCAAGAACTCTGTAAAGGTCACCGAACTGCACAAGATGTCTGATTTCTTTATAAAGTTCTATATTTTTCTTCGCACAAGCTAGGTCTGAAAGACTATAGTTTGTCAAATTGCCACCAATTCCCAAAGCACCTTGCATTGCCACGTGAAAACGGAAATCCAGACTCATTGGCGGGTTGTACCAGTTAACGTCAGTTACCCACGCACGCATAACCTTTGTAGGACGAAGATAAGTAAACCATTTTTGCATCATCATTCTGTCAACTGAGCTTGTGTTATCACTCGGCCATACTTGGTCAAAATGAAGAAGTGCACCATAGTCACTGCGTCCGCCACCCGATGAGCAACTTTCAATTGCAACCGTAGGATGTTTCTCTTTAAGACGGTCAACAATTGAATACACCGCCTGAGTATGCCTATACCAAAGTTCCTGTGGACATGCAAGATTTTCCGCACCCGTTTCAGAAAGAGGTCTGTTCATATCCCATTTAATATATTTAATATTATGGTCTGTAAGCATTTTATCCATACACTCAAAAATGTATTCTTGAACATCTTCTCGCGTCATATTGAGCACTAACTGATGACGAAGAGTATGAGCGGTACGGGTATCGTAATGGTATGCCCAATCGGGATGCTCTCTAAATAAATCAGAATCGGGATTCACCATTTCAGGCTCAAACCAGAGTCCGAAATCCATACCTAATTTATTAACATTATTAATAAGTTCATCAATTCCCTTGGGGAATTTTTTCTTATTTACAAACCAGTCGCCAAGTCCTGCACGGTCGTGATTTCTGCCACCAAACCAACCATCATCCATAACAAAAAGTTCAACACCCATTTTAGATGCCAGTTTTGCAAGCGCAGTCTGGTGCTTACAGTTAACATCAAATTCAGTAGCCTCCCATGAATTGTAAAGCACGGGAAGAATTTTATTATTAAACTGCTTAGGCAATACATGGTTTATTGCAAAACGGTTCATTTGACGGCTCATTTCACCGAAACCAACAGTATAACCGCAGAACACCATAGGCGTTTTAAAAGTTTCTCCACCAAGAAGTTCATGTTTAAAATCGTGGTCATTGAGTCCCAGCGAAACTCTTGTTGTGTAAAACAAATCACGTGTGCAAAGCACCTTAAAGCTTCCGCTGTACGCAAGTGTTGCAAAATAAACATCGCCCTTCTTTTCGTCCGCATTATGATGTGCTATGAAATATGGTGACTGATTGTGACCGGTAGTGCCACGTTTACTGTCAAAACTGAGTGCTCCGCCTTGAAGTTCTGATTCAGTTTCAACATATTCACCGCCCCAACTGCCGTTGGTATTCTTTATTTTATAAGGATACTGTGAAGGAAGTGTAAGCTCAGCAGAAAAAACACGGTCAAGTTGGATTTTTTCTGTACCCGTATTGGTAATCTCTGCCCATCTTGTAATAATATCATCATTATCATTCACTTTATATTTAAGCGCAATCTGTAACGGATATACTTTATCCTTTAAAATAACTGTAAGTTGGTTGCCATCTTCCGTTGCACCTTCAAACTCAAGTTCAATTTCACGGCATTTATCAGAAAATACCACTTTCAAATCGCTTTCACGGTACATTGTGCCGCCAAAAGTTGTGTATTCCTGTTTCGCCATATCAAGTCTTGTATGGTTTGAATTCTCATCCCAAATATCAGTTGCCTCATAATCCTTGAGATAACATTTTTTACCCCAATGAATATGTCGGTTATAGCCGTATTTATCAATGCCCAACACATAATGGGTGTTTTTTGTTTCAAGTACAAAAATATTATTTTTAAGAATATGAACTGCCATTTCTTTGTATCCCCCTTGAAATATTTATATGTGTTCAGTATAACAGTAAATCCTTTCAATTGCAACAAAAATATAAGGGCCGTCTTGCAAATAAAGACAACCCTTATATTTATAAAATTATGCACAGAAGCCCGTTGCACCCCTCGTTGATAACCCTTTCAAGAGTTTCCTGAAATTTCGTTCGTGCGTCAGTGGGCATATGGTACAGTTTATTGCGAAGTCCCTCATTGACAAGCTCATTCAGTGATTTACCGAATATATTGGATTCCCATATTTTATGTGGGTCATCTTCAAAACCGTCAAGTAAATATCTAACCAATTCTTCTGACTGACTTTCACTGCCTACAATGGGGGCAACCTCTGTATGAATATTTGTTTTCATCATATGAATTGATGGTGCAGACGCGGACAATCTAACACCATATCGTCCACCCTGCTTTACAATCTGTGGTTCTTCAAGACTTAGTTCTTCAATGGTTGGCATTACAATTCCATAACCCGTTGTTTGAACTTCATCAAGTGCCGATTTAATTCTTCCGTACTCTTTTTTCATCTGTGAAAGGTCATAAAGAGTAGTCAGTAACTCCTGTTCACTTTCAATACTTATACCCGTTGACTCCTCTACGATTTTATAGAAAAGACCATCTGCAACATTAACTGAAATCCACGCACTACCCACACTCAAATCCATACTTGAAATCTGTGCGGAACTTATGTGAGTGCACTCACGAAGTGCATCCGTCATAAGACCTATATCCCTGACAAAATTCACACCCTCAATCGATTGCATCACTGTTTTTATTATATCCGACTTCAACCAATGGTCATTTGAAAGGCCAACGAGCCATAGTGGTAAATCGACACCAATTTCTTTTACTGGGAATTCAAAAAGAATTTGCGTAATGATTTCTTTTATTTCTTGCTCACCAAGTTCAAGGCAATTTACAGCCATTACAGGCACACCGTATTTCGCTGAAAGCTGATTTGCCAGTTTCTGTGCACTCTCGCCCTTTGGATACATACAGTTAAGCAACACCACAAATGGCTTGTTGAGGTCACGAAGTTCACTGACTACTCTTTCTTCAGCCTCTGCATATTCATCACGTGGAATATCACTAATGCTACCGTCTGTTGTAATTACCAAACCGATTGTTGAGTGTTCCGTGATTACCTTTTGTGTGCCGATTTCTGCCGCCATATTAAAGGGAATTTCACTTTCATACCACGGTGTCCTCACCATTCGTGGTTGGTCGCCCTCAATATAACCCAATGAGCTGGGTACTATATACCCAACACAATCAATCATACGCACATTAAAACTCGCATTATCGGGCAATGTGATTTTCACTGCATTTTCGGGTATGAATTTGGGCTCAGTAGTCATTATCGTTCTACCCGCTGAAGATTGTGGTAATTCGTCAGTTGCACGTTGACGTTGAGCATCATCCTCCATATTGGGAAGTACCACACAATCCATAAATCTTTTAATAAATGTTGATTTTCCCGTTCTTACGGGGCCTACCACACCGATATATATGTCACCACCTGTACGGGTGGCAATATCGCTATAAATACTTGAATTACTCATCAACTTTACTCCCCTTTATATTTTCGGTATTAACAGCTTGCATTTTTTCTCGAGAGCACTGTCAGAAATACGGTTTTCACGAATAATTGCATCAACAGTTGTATTGTATTTTTTCGCAATTGCCCACAGAGTTTCTCCCGCCTCTGCAAAATAAACCGTAAGCGGTGCAGTACGAAGTTTTTTTACGTTTGCTTCATCAATTGCAACGGTGATTACGGGGCTTTTCTCATCTTCTTTGAAGACAAATCCGCGAATATCAAGTTCAATACGCAAATCCAATTTATTATTTTCGCTTAACACAAAACTACTTGCAGTAACTGAACAATGTGGATTACAACTGAGAATAGAATTTTCTGCACTAGTCTGCCTTTTGTATTCAAACGGAATTTGCCTTTGTGCAAAAGCGGGTTCACCTTTTAAGTCTTCATAAATAATATCAATATTTATATGACCTCGAATAGCAATCCCGTCTTCACAAACTGCAAAATCACTTACACAGTCACCGCACACGAAACTAAGAATTTTCGTTACTCCCGTAGTATTAAGGTCGGCGCCCCCTCTGCAAAGATAAATGTCATCGATTTTTTCGTGAAGACAAGGAATGGTAAAGGTTGATTTTTTTATTTCGGTTTCATATTTAGTTGAATACGCATCATTTATAATGCAAATAGTGCGGTTTTCATAAGCACGTGCAGAAAATGACAAACAAGCAGAAATATCAAGCAGATTTTTCTCACCCGCCGATTCAAATCGTGGACGCACCTCGATATCTGAAACCGTCAAAAATGCATCGATGTGACAATTTTCAGAAATACTTTCCGCCTCGATTATCTGATTGATATTCACAAGACTTTCAACTGTATTTACACATTGTGTTTCCTGCCCCAAAAATGCTGTTTGCACAATGAGCTGACCTTTCAAAAATATTTTGTCCGATATTATTTTAAGCTCGTCAATAATTGTTCTGCCGTTAACTGAAAATACGGCGCCAATTGGCTCTGTTACATTCCCCGTTTCACAGGTTTCAGAAATATTGAAAAGCTTTTCAGTGACACAGATAAGGTCGCATATTTCACTTTTTTCTTTTTTTGTTGTTACCGCACCACCCGTCACATCACATACAAATTCACGGCTTTTTTTGTTTTTCAAAGTTGCTGAAACTGAAACTGCGCCATGAATTTCAAATCGTCTTTGCCCTGAAACTCTGTAATTTATGTACTCCGTTTTCGAACTTACAGAATAGTCGCCCTCAGCTGCGGGAATTTCAATTTGTTTGGCGAAATGCACATTCTGCTCAAAACACCTGATTTTATTCTGTTCACAAATATAAAGCACCGTAATGCGACAATTACACTCAGCAGTAAGTCTATCACCCGTAACAGAATATGACTGCACACCCGTTGTGGCATTACATCGAAGGATTCTCACTATATCGGGTAAATACTCGGGCAGAGTGATATCACAATCAATGGGATGCTCTGCACTACCCACGTTTTTTTCTTCACAGACATTAATACAGTCTTTATGAGTATTGAATTCCATATTATCTCTCCTCGGTTTTCAATTGTTCAATTTAATGTATGAAAAAACCTTAGACAATATGACTTTAAACAAATAAAAAGACGGAGCACAACGGCTCCGCCTAAAAAAAACGTTCAATTATTTGAGAATTGATTTATAAAGTCTTATATACTCATTTGCTGATTTACCCCAGCTGTTGTCACATTCCATTGCACGTTTAACAAGAATATTCCAACCCTCTTTGTTAGCATATCCGCCGATTGCTCTCTTAATTGTATAGAGCATATCGTGAGCATTATAGCTTGAGAATGTAAAGCCGTTACCTTCACCATCACCGCTATCTTTGATACTGTCACGAAGACCGCCTGTTTCACGAATAATCGGAATTGTACCATAACGAAGTGAAATCATCTGTGAAAGTCCGCAAGGCTCACTCTTTGATGGCATTAAGAAAATGTCAGTGCCCGCATAAATTTTCTTTGAAAGTGATGGAATAAATCCAAGTTTCAGGCCCATTTTGTCAGGATACTTGTCTGCCATTTCTTTGAAAAAGCTTTCATATTGCCATTCTCCCGAACCAAGAACTACAAACTGAACATCTTCAGTTGCGAGTAATTCGTCTAGCACTGCTTTCACAAGGTCAAGACCTTTGTGACCCACAAGACGTGTTACCATACCGATTACTGGCACATCTTCACGTTGAGGAAGTGAGAAATATTCCTGCAATTTTGCTTTGTTGACCTTTTTCTTGTCCTCAAAATCTTCAGAATTGTAATTAACCTCAATATCCTTATCGGTTTCAGGGTTGTAAAGAATGGTGTCAATACCATTAAGAATACCGCTTAATTTCCATGAACGCTGATTAAGAATTGGGTCCAA
>Ga0233373_1000145_pt1 | contig 11063 bp, 10 predicted proteins | sample ElkDunMinimDraft_5_FD_180685 | JGI IMG/M metagenome (GOLD analysis project Ga0233373, IMG submission 180685) | Fecal eukaryotic communites from dung pellets of Tule Elk in California, USA - Elk Dung E0 | ecosystem: Host-associated > Mammals > Digestive system > Large intestine > Fecal | place...
TGCAACAGACTATATTAAAATGCTTCACGAATTCTATGATGACTTTATTGCAACCGTTGATAAGGCAAAGACAGAAATGCAGGGTCAGAAAATCAAGCTTAAAGAAGACGAAACAGATGTTATTTGTGATAAGTGCGGAAGAAATATGGTTATTAAATCGAGCCGTTTTGGTAAATTCCTCGCTTGTCCGGGTTATCCTGAATGCAAAAATACAAAGCCTTTGGTCGTTGAAACAAAGGCAACTTGTCCAATCTGTGGCGGTAAGGTTATTGAGAAAAAATCAAAGAAAGGTTATGCTTTCTATGGCTGTGGGAATTACCCCGAATGTAAGTTTATGACTTGGGATAAACCAACCGATGACCTTTGTCCTCAGTGTGGAAAATCACTCTTTAAACGCAAGGGCGGAATTGTTGCTTGTCTTAATGATGGTTGCGGATTTGAGAAAAAAGCAGAGAGAAAAAGAAAGACTAAAGAGGAAGCATAAATGAAGGTTGCTGTTATTGGTGGCGGTCTTGCGGGCGTTGAATGTGCAAAGGCGCTTTCACGAAAAGGGTTTCAGGTTGATTTATTTGAAATGAAGCCCCACAAAAAATCACCTGCACATAAACTTGATACACTTGCAGAATTGGTATGCTCAAACTCTTTGAAAGCAGAAAGGCTTAATTCTGCTGCAGGTCTTTTAAAGCACGAAATGGCGGAGCTTAACTCAATCTGCGTTGAAACTGCTTATGAGTGCAAGGTCGAAGCAGGCGGTGCTTTAGCAGTTGACCGCTATGAATTCTCAAGAATTATAACTGAAAAAATCAGAAAAGACGAAAATATAAATATAATCGAAGAAGAAATAACTCACTTGCCTGAAGGCTATGATGGTACAGTAATCTGTGCAGGACCTTTAGCGAGTGAGGGGCTTTCTGAAACAATCCGTGAAATCTGCGGTGATGGTCTTTCGTTTTTTGATGCGGCAGCCCCCATTGTAAGTGCAGATAGCATTGATATGGATTGTGCTTTTACTCAGTCAAGATATGACCGTGGCGGTGAGGCAGACTATATCAATTGCCCTATGAATAAAGCGGAGTATGAGGCTTTTTACGAGGCGATTATAAATGCCGAAAGTGCAGATGTACATTCTTTTGACAAAAGAAAAGATGTGTATGAGGGCTGTATGCCAATTGAAGTTTTAGCATCACGCGGTAAAGACACAATGCGTTATGGCCCGTTGAAACCGGTTGGTCTTACTGACCCACGCACAGGTCACAGACCGTGGGCAAATCTTCAGCTTCGTAAAGAGAATAAAGATGGTACAATGTACAATCTTGTAGGATTTCAAACAAATCTCAAGTTCCCAGAGCAAAAGAGAGTTTTCTCAATGTTTCCTGCACTTAAAAATGCTGAATTTCTTCGTTACGGTGTAATGCATAGAAATACATTTATTGATTCTCCACGACTTCTCAATGGGGATTTTAGTTTAAAAAGTAATCCGTTATTATTTTTTGGTGGGCAGATTACAGGGGTAGAAGGTTATATGGAGTCGGCAGCGAGTGGTCTTATGGCGGGAATTAACCTTGCACGTCGTCTTAATGGTGAAGAAACAATTATTTTGCCGAAAGACACTATGATTGGTGCGTTGAGTCGTTACATAAGCGACGAAACAGTTACGAACTTTCAACCGATGGGTGCAAACTTTGGGGTTTTGCCACCACTTCCTGAAAAAATACGTGATAAACAAGAAAGATATATGCATCTTGCTCAAAGAGGTATGAATAGCCTTAAAGATGCAATAAAAGATTTATTATAAGGTGTTAAAAATGACTGATTTTGAAAAGAAAATCGGATATGAGTTTAAAGATAAATCATTGCTCAAACGTGCATTGACACATTCTTCATATGCTAATGAAATGGGTACGGGTCTTGATAATGAGCGTCTTGAATTTTTAGGCGATTCAGTTCTGGGATTTATAACTGCGGAATATCTTTTCAATCATTACAAAGATAAGGCAGAAGGCGACTTGACTAAAAAACGTGCATATGCGGTTTGTGAAAAGACCCTTTTCGGATATGCCGAGAAAATAGGCCTTGGAGATATGATTTTACTTGGAAAAGGCGAAGAAAGAACAGGCGGCCGTCAACGTCCGTCAGTAGTTTCTGATGCTTTTGAAGCGGTAATTGCGGCAATTTATCTTGATGGCGGAATCGAAAATGCAAAAAAATTCGTGCTTCCGTTCATTGAAATTGCCAGTGAAACAAAACCGGTTTTCAAAGATTATAAAAGTACTTTGCAAGAGGTTTTACAACAGAATCCCACAGAGAAATTTGAATATATTGTTGTGGGTGAAAGTGGTCCCGACCATAACAAAGAATTTATTGTTGAGGTGCATCTTAACAGTAATGTTATAGGCAAAGGCAAGGGAAGTAGTAAAAAACGTGCCGAGCAAGAGGCTGCACGCTCCGCATTGGAGTTAATGGGATTATGAGTCACGCAAATATAAGCATTTTTGTTCCACACAAGGGTTGCCCAAATGATTGTAGTTTTTGTAATCAGAGAGCAATCAGCGGTCAGACTGCACCTGCAAATGCAGATGATGTGAAGAAAGCAGTCGAAACTGCAATTGAATATAATATTGACCCTAAGAATACTGAAATTGCGTTCTTTGGGGGGAGTTTTACGGCGATTGAAAGGGAATATATGTGTTCTCTTTTAACCGCCGCAAAGCATTTTTTAGATACTTATGATTTTGTGGGAATTCGTGTGTCAACCCGTCCCGATTGCATTGATGAAGAGGTACTAAAAATCCTCAAAGATTATGGTGTAACTGCGATTGAGCTGGGAGCGCAGAGTATGTGTGACGAGGTTCTTTCGGCTAATCACAGGGGGCATACTGCAGAAGACGTGAGAAAAGCATCGGCACTTATTAAAGATTATGGTTTTGAGTTGGGTCTTCAAATGATGACGGGACTTTATAAAAGTGATTTTGAGAAAGATGAATATACCGCCCGTGAAATAATAAAAATTCAACCCGATACAGTGAGAATTTACCCTACAGTTGTATTGAAAAATACATATTTGGGTTATCTTCAGGAAATTGGCGAATACAAAGCCCCCACCGCAGAAGACACCGCGCCATTCTGTGCAAAACTTTTACAATTGTTTGAAAAAAGCGGTACAAAAGTAATCAAATTAGGGCTTCATAGTAGTGAAACAGTTGAAAGCGATATGGTGGGTGGTGCTTATCATCCTGCGTTTCGTGAACTCTGTGAGGGACATATTTATTTAGAAAAAATCCTTGAAAATTTAAGAGAAAAAGATAAATCAAAGCAATATACGATTTTTGTCAGCAAAAATGCCTTAAGTAAGGCTAAAGGACAACAGAAAAGAAATGAAAAAGCATTGAAAAATCAAGGATTCCATTGTATAATAAAGGGTAAAGAAAATTTAGAAAGATTTGAGATTGAGGTAGAAGTAGAATGATATTAAAATCAATCACAATGCAGGGCTTTAAATCCTGTCCTGACAAGACTGTACTTCAATTTAATAAAGGAATAACGGGTGTTGTTGGCCCTAACGGTAGCGGTAAGAGTAATATTTCTGACGCAGTACGTTGGGTGCTTGGTGAACAGTCAACAAAGAGTCTTCGTGGCTCAAAAATGGAAGACGTTATTTTCAGTGGTACAAAACTTCGCAAGGCAACTGGTTTTGCAGAGGTTACTTTGTGTTTAGATAATTCTGACCGTGCACTCAATTGTGATAAAGATGAAGTTAACATTACTCGTCGTTTTTATCGTAGTGGCGACAGCGAATACAAAATCAATGGTGAAAATGTAAGACTTCGCGACATTAATGAGTTGTTTATGGATACAGGTCTTGGTCGTGACGGATATTCAATGGTCAGCCAGGGCAAGATTGCAGAACTTATTTCTTCAAAATCAGGGGAACGCCGTGAAATGTTTGAAGAGGCAGCGGGAATTTCACATTTCCGTTACAGAAGAAATGATGCACTTAAAAGACTTAATCAGGCAGAAGAAAATCTTGTTCGTCTTCGTGATATTCTTACAGAACTTGAAAGCCGTGTAGGACCACTTAAAACTCAAAGTGAAAAGGCACAGAAATTTTTGGTGCTTGCCGAAGAAAGAAAAAATCTTGAAATCGGTATTTGGTTACATAATATTGAAAAAACACAGGAAAAATTAAAAGAACAAGACAGAAAAATTGACATTGCTTCTGTCCAGTATAAAGATGCTCAACGTCAACTTGAAGAAATTGAGCAGAAGATGAATGATATTATTGAAAAAACACGTGAAATCAATGTTAAGATTGAGGAAATCCGTGGTTCAACTTCTCACTTTGAAGAACAGGCTGCCGAGCTTGAAAGTCAGGCAAAGGTTTATGAAAACTCAATTGTTCATAATAACGAGTCAATTGAAAGACTCGAGAAAGATAAATTGATGGCTAATGCCGATGAAACTGATATTGATAGTCAAATTGAAGCGGCTAATGAACAAAAAACACTTGCAGAGAAAGGACTTAATGAGTCCAATGAAAGACTGGCAGGTAAAATCAGTGAGATTGAGAAATTACAGAGTGAAAACAACGAATTTGCAACAATTGCGGCAGAACTTTCAAAAGAAATTTCACTTCTTACAGTTAAGCTTGCAGACAATCGAGTTATAAGTGAAACTGCAAGCACACAGATTGAAGAAATCAAATCAAGAATAACTGCAATTGATGACATTCTCGGTAATCGTCGAGATGCAGTTTTAGCGTTGGAAGAAAAGAAAGATAACGCTAAAAAGGTTCTTGATGAATGTATTGAAACAATTAACGGATATAAAAATGCCGTTGAGGGTTATCGCATAAAAGTTCAGACCAGAACAGAAAAGACAGAAAAAATTAAGTCTGAAATTGCGGTTATTGACAGTGAAATTGAGCGTAAAAATGAACGTATTCGAGTACTTGATGACTTAGAAAAGAATATGGAAGGTTATCAGGGCTCTGTGCGTAGTGTTATGAAGGAAAGCAAACGTGGTGCACTTCGTGGCATTCACGGACCTCTTTCACAGCTCATAACGGTTAAGGATAAATACAGTGTTGCCGTAGAAACTGCATTGGGAATTGCAATTCAAAATGTGGTTGTTGATAACGAAAACGATGCTAAAAAAGCAATTGCATATCTTAAAGAAACCCGTGGCGGACGTGCTACGTTCTTACCACTTACTGCAATTAAGTCACGCAGTCTTGAAGAAAAGGGACTTGACGATTGCTTTGGGTTTGTGAGCATTGCGTCAGACCTTGTCACTGCTGACAAAAAATACAGCGATATTATTGAAAATCTTCTTGGCAAAACAGTTGTATGTGAAGATATGGATTCTGCCATTACAATGGCGAAGAAATATAAAAACAGATTCAAAATTGTTACTCTAGATGGTCAAGTAATCAATGCTGGCGGTTCAATGACCGGTGGTAGTAAGGCTCAGGGTGTGGGAATGCTCAGCCGTGGTAATGAGATTGATAAACTTCGCGCATCTGTTAAAGACCTTGAAGATAAGAAAAACTCTCTCGCAATTCAAGAGAAAATGCTCAATGAAGATTTGGCATCTGCTATTGCAGACCTGAATGGTATTGAGGGCGATATTCTTTCTGCTAACGAAGAAAAAATTCGTCTTGAGGGTGAATATAAACTTGCTGAAAGCGAATATGAAACATCTTCGGGCGGTGTTAAAGAACTTATTGAAGAAGAAAGAATACTTGAAGAGAGAATTGAAAGAATAAACAACGACAGTATTACTGCACGTGAGCAGGTTGAAAAGCTCAATACTGAAATTGCTGAAAAAGAAAGAAGTCTTGAGGCGGTTAGCGGTGACAGAGAAAGCCTTGCACTTGTACGTGAAGAGCTTTCAACAGTTGCAGAAAATATCCGTCTTGAAATTCTTGGATTCCAGAAAGACATTGAATCTTGTGATGATAATATTCGCAGACTTAATATTCTTAAAGGCTCACGTTCAGAACGTCTTGAAGAATTAGATGCTGAAATTGAAGCATTTAGAAATAAAAACATCTGGCTTACAAAAGACATTGAGAATCTTCGTGCATCTGCCGACGAACTTCGTAAACAGTGCGGTGACGCAAAAACAGATGTTGATGAGTTGTTGTCTCAACGTGCCCAACTTGAAAAAGAAAATACGGACCTTCGTAATCTTGAAAAAGAAAAGAGTTCAGAAAGAGAAAGAGTTAGCGGTGAACTTGCTAGACTCGAAGAACGCAAGGCTTCAATGCTCAATGAATTTGAAGAGTATAATTCAAAGCTTTATGATGAATATCAGTTGACAAGACGTGAGGCAATTGCACTTGAAATTGTGATTGAAAATATTGGTGAAGCACGCACAAGACTTTCTGCATTGAAAAATGAAATAAGAGGTCTGGGTTCAGTTAATGTTTCGGCTATTGACGAGTACAAGGAAGTTTCTGAAAGATACGAATTTATGTCCGAACAGATTGGTGATGTTGAAAAATCAAAGGCAGAGCTTATTCGATTGATTGATGATTTGACAACAAAGATGAGTGTTCAGTTCCGTGAACAGTTCCACAAAATCAATGTGGCATTCGGTGAAACTTTTGCAGAGCTATTCGGTGGAGGTAAAGCAGAGCTTAACCTTGAAGATGAAATGAATGTTCTTGAATGTGACATCGAAATCAAAGTTCAGCCACCTGGTAAAAATGTTCAGAATATCAACTTGCTTTCAGGTGGTGAGAAAGGACTTTCTGCTATTGCACTTCTCTTTGCAATACTTAAAGTTACACCTGCACCATTCGTAATTTTTGACGAGGTTGAAGCAGCACTTGACGATGTTAACGTTGTACGTTATGCACAGTATGTAAGACGAATGACAAAGAATACACAGTTCATTCTCATTACACACCGTCGTGGTACAATGGAAGAAGCAGATATGCTTTATGGTGTAACAATGCAAGAAGAAGGCGTATCCAAGATATTGGAACTTAAAACTGCAGAGATGGCAAGAAAGTTAGGTTTAGCATAAAACAAACTCGATGTCATTCTAAGCAAAGCGAAGAATCTCAAAAGAGAGATTCTTCGTCATTACACTCTTTAGAATGACACAAAATAAATTCTCGAAAGGATTTTCATTATGGGAATTTTCAAAAAAATCAATTTTGGTCTTACAAAGACAAGAAATAAAATGGCGGGGGCTATCGACGATATGCTTGATAGCTTTGATGAAGAAGTAACTGACGACCTTTATAATGAACTTGAAGAAATTCTTGTTATGGGTGACGTTGGTGTTACAACTGCTGTTGAGATTACCGAAAGACTTCGTGATGAGGTTCAAAAGGGCAAAATCAAAGGCTCTGAGGCAATTCGTCAGCAAATTAAAAAAATTGTTGCCGAAATGCTCTACGGCGGTGAGGATATGGGTCTTATTACAGTGCCTTCAATCATCCTCGTAATCGGTGTAAATGGCGTGGGTAAAACTACAACAATTGGTAAAATGGCGGCTATGTATAAGGCTCAGGGCAAGAGTGTAATTCTTGGTGCGGCAGATACATTCCGTGCGGCTGCTATTGACCAGCTTCAAATTTGGGCAGACCGTGCAGGTGTTGATATTGTTAAGCACAAAGAGGGTGCTGACCCTGCTGCAGTAGTGTTTGATACAATCAATGCAGCAAAGGCAAGAGATAGCGAGATTATCATTATTGATACTGCAGGTCGTCTTCATAATAAGAAAAATCTTATGGACGAGCTAAACAAAATTTATCGTGTTATTGACCGTGAGTTACCATATTCTGACCGTGAGGTTTTATTGGTGCTCGATGCAACAACTGGTCAAAATGCGGTTAATCAGGCAAGAGAGTTCAAGAGTGTTGCCGATATTACTGGTATTGTACTAACAAAACTCGATGGTACTGCACGTGGTGGTGTGGTACTTGCAATCAAGAATGAACTTGATATCGCGGTTAAGTTTATTGGCGTTGGTGAGCAGATTGATGATTTGCAGCCCTTTAAGCCCGAAGCATTTGCAGACGGATTATTTGATAAAATAGATTACAAAGAAGAGGAGGACATTCAGCTTGAAATTGTGGAAGAGAACAAAGAAGAACACGAAGAAACTGTTAAAGTTGTTTTACAAGAAGAAAACACCAATGAAGACGGTGGAGAGTCTGAAGTCGCTCCCGAAACAGATGACGAAAGACATGAACAGAAAGAAGAGATAGACTCTTCTGAAGAAAACAAGAAAGAAAAGAAAAAGAGGGGTTTCTTTGGACTTTTTAATCGCAACTCATAATATGAAAAAACAGGCGGAATTGCAGAGAATCCTCTCACCGCTTGGTATAAATGTTTTAACTGCTGATATGGCGGGTGTTGACCTCAGTGAGGTTGACGAAACAGGTATAACTTTTGAAGAAAATGCGTTTTTAAAGGCCGACAGCGGTTGTAAAGAAAGCGGAATGATTTGCGTTGCAGACGATTCGGGGCTTATGGTTGATTTTCTTGATGGTGCACCGGGTGTTTTTTCTGCTCGTTTCGGTGGTGAGCACGGTAACGATGTGAAAAACAACGAAAAGCTTTTAAATCTTATGAAAGATGTGCCAGATGAAGAAAGAACTGCACGATTTGTAAGTTGTGTTTGTTGTTGTTTCCCTGATGGAAGAAGTTTCACGGTTCGTGGTACTTGTGAGGGAATAATTGCTCACGAGGTACACGGTAACGGCGGATTTGGTTATGACCCATTGTTTTTAGTAGGTGACAAAACCTTTGGTGAACTTTCAGCCGAAGAAAAAGACAAAGTTAGTCACCGCGGCAACGCACTTAGAAAATTTGTAGAAGAACTTCCAAAGTATTTATAGGAATCGAAAAGATATAGGAGAATAATATGACTAGTAAAGAAAGAGCATATTGGAGAGGTCAGGCAAACTCTCTTCCAGCATTATTTCAGGTTGGTAAGGGTGGAATTTCAGATGCACTCATTAAGCAGACTGATGATGCACTCAAAGCACGTGAGCTTATTAAAATCAAGGTGCTTTTAGAAACAAGTCCTGAAAAACCAAAAGATATTGCACAGAAGCTTGCTGAGGCAACAAACAGCGATTGCGTTGGTGTAATTGGTGGTAGTATGATATTCTATCGCTATAATCCTGAACTCCATAAAGACGAGAAGAAAAAAGCAAGAAGATAAAGGAAGAAAACAATAATGAAAATAGGTATTTTTGGCGGAACATTCAATCCCCCACACAAGGGACATACACGAATGATTGACAAAATGACCGAGGAATTGGGTCTTGATAAGGTGTTCATTATTCCCAACAAAATTCCCACTCATAAGCGATGCGACGACCTTGCAGATAACAAAGATAGAATTGCTATGTGTAAAATTGCGTTCCAAAACCCTAAATACGAAATCAGCCGTATGGAAATGGATAGAGAAAGCGACAGTTACACAATATATACAGTGGATGATTTAAAGAAAAAATATCCCAATGACGATTTGTATTTGATTATCGGGTCAGATATGTTTCTTATTTTCCATAAATGGTATAAGCACAAAGAACTTTTAGAAAAATGCACAATTTGTGTTGCTTCAAGAAACACTGACGAAAGCATTTATGAGCTTCGTTCATATGCATTTGAAAAACTCGGCGTTTATATTAACGAATTTGACGGGAAGAATATACATATCTCTCCTTTAGACGCTTACATTGTAAGCTCAAGCGAAATTCGTGAGAGAATTGATGAGGGTAAGAGTCTTTACGGAATAGTTGAGCCTGAAATCATTGAATATATGGAGAATAATAAGCTTTATGGATACGGCAAGAAATAAAGAGTTTCTCGAAATTCTTAAAAAGCGTTTACCACCAAAAAGACTATATCATTCAATTTGTGTTGCTGAACAGGCAAAACATTTAGCTGAAATTTTTGGTGGGGACTGTGACAAAGCATATACCTCGGGGCTTATACATGACATTCTTCGTTATGAGCCCACCGATAAAATGATTGAACTGATTGAGGGTGACGGGCAGACTCTTACCGATAGTGAGAAAAAGATTGAATTCACACTTCACGCAGTTGCGGGTGAGGTTTATTTGCGAAAAGAATTGGGTGTTACTGATACAGAAATTCTTTCAGCGGTTCGTTGGCACACAACGGGCAAAGAGGATATGTCACAGCTTGAAAAAATCATTTACGTGGCAGATTTAACCTCTGAAGACCGTGAATATCCCGATGTGAACGAGGTTCGTGCAATGGCTGAAGAAAGTCTTGATAAGGCATTGCTTCGTGGATTATCATTCACTATTGAAGATAACGCAAAAAAATGCAGACCAATTCATGTCGATACACTTAAAGCCTTTAATTACCTTGTAGAAAGGATGTAAATATGGACAGAACAGAATTAATGAAAAATATTGTCGCTACTCTTGACAGCAAGAAGGCTACAAATATAAAATCACTTGAAATCACAGAACTTACATCGGTTGCAGATTATTTTGTTATTGCAACGGGTACATCAGGCACACATATTCGTGCGCTTTCAGATGAAGTTCAAGATACACTTACAAAGCTAGGTGTTGAGCCCAGAAATGTTGAGGGAAAATCAACGGGTTGGATACTTCTCGACTATGGCACAGTTGTTGTTCACCTTTTCACCCCTGACCAGAGAGAAACATATAGTCTCGAACACCTTTGGGGCGATGCAAAAGAATTTGACATTAGTGCAATTATCACTGAATAATAAAACAGTAAAAAATATCTTTTAAAGAAGGTTATATATATGAATTACGATTTTAAAGCTACCGAACAAAAGTGGCAACAGAAATGGGAAGAAGCTAAAGTTTTTGAGGCTCAGGATAATTCCGAAAAGCCAAAATTTTATGGGCTTGTTGAATTTCCATATCCATCAGGTGCAGGTATGCACGTTGGCCATATCAAGGCATACTCAGGTCTTGAAGTAGTATCAAGAAAAAGAAGACTTGAGGGTTACAATGTACTTTTCCCAATCGGTTTTGATGCATATGGTCTTCCAACAGAAAACTATGCAATCAAAACAGGTATTCACCC
>Ga0233373_1000146_pt1 | contig 11051 bp, 9 predicted proteins | sample ElkDunMinimDraft_5_FD_180685 | JGI IMG/M metagenome (GOLD analysis project Ga0233373, IMG submission 180685) | Fecal eukaryotic communites from dung pellets of Tule Elk in California, USA - Elk Dung E0 | ecosystem: Host-associated > Mammals > Digestive system > Large intestine > Fecal | place...
TACCCAACCGTTTTGGATGTTAATAGCCAAAGCGCTTAAATCGAAATTCCCCTCAATAAAGGTTGGTTTGCCGTCACCCCATCTATCAGAGTCCTCGTCATCTACATGCACATTGTATCCCATAAAGAAGCAAACTTCAGCAACGCTCTCATCATTTTCATATAAAGAGATATACCATCTTAATGCTGTCTGAGGATAATAATTTCCCCATTTGTAATCAAATGTCAATGCAGAACCATCACCATTATTGTTTGAAAAACCAATAGTTTCTCCTGCGTTCCACGTATAATCGCCACCCGTAGCGCCTTCTCCGATTACTTCGCGCATCATTAAAAACTCGGCATTCTGATAAGTTTTTACACTTCCTGATTCTCCGCAGAGTGCAAATGTATATAAAGGAATTAAAGTTTCTTCTTCATCCCATTGGTTAGAGTCAACATATGTAAATTTTACCTTTGCATACACATTCTCAAATTCATAAACTGCAGTTGTATTTGGAATTTGGATTATAAGATGCTCATAATACTCATATTCAACATTTGAACCTGGAATGTATCCAATTTCCTTATCAAGAGCTGGTCCTTCTGGAATATCAGGTATATTGGGATTCTCTGGTTCTTCAGGGATTTCTGGCAAGTTTGAAACATTTGAATAATCGAAATTTGAATAACTGTTATTAACTGATATTTTTCCTTTTCCAGTTACAGTCATAAATGACACATTCATATCAAGTTTAACATCAGTTACATAAGAAATTTTAAGGTCTGTTACCAATCCGTTTACAATTACTGCATTAATTGTAATTGATTGATAATTAAGTTTTGATGATTCTTTTATTTTATAAGAAGTTGATACTTCTTGCATGTCAGCACTAATTTCAGCAACGGTTATAAAATCATTTGTCGCGTGGTCAAGTGCTGTGCTATTGTCTTTCTGTGGATTAGAACAATCCTTTAATGAAATTGTATATTCATTACCATCAACACTAAAAGCTTTTATATCTTCTGCACACAAACTCATATGTTCGAGAAGATATTTTTCACTATAATCTTCATAATAGAATGTGCCATCTTCAACAGATGAATTTTTTGACCCCATATCCAAGAAACTGCCAAAAACAGAATCAACAGACGCATTAGGGTCAACAGCTTGTATTATACCGTTGAGTACCCCTGTAGTGCTACCAAAATCAATTGACTCAAGATATGAACTTTCTCTGCTCCAATCATATGAAGCCTGACTTGCATAATAAGTAGCATCATTTATTAAAGCGGTTACTTCATCTGCACTTAATCCTGTTACAGCGAAGCTTGTTAATGGAAATGTTGTTAAAAGCATAACTACTACCAAAAACAATGACAAAATTCTTTTTTTCATTTTACATTCCTCCAAAATTTAATTTTGTAAGATGATTATAACACAGTTTTAAAAAATACGCAAGTGCGTACACGCAAATGCGAATAAAAACATACAATATCCTTGAGGTGAGTTTTATGAGTGTCAAGGATGCTGTAACAAAAAGATTTGAAAATCTCTGCAATGAAAGAAATATAAAAATCAATGAATTAGCCAACATTTCAGGTGTTACACCCTCAACCGCATACAGTATGATGGATAAAAACCGTCGCGATATTTCAATCATCACAATCAAAAAATTCTGTGACGGCTTAAACATTACCTTGGGTGAGTTTTTCTCAACTCCCGAATTTGATAATTTAGAACAAGAAATAAAATAAGCAACAGGACAAAGTGCAATCTTTGTCCTGTTGCTTTGTATATATGCATTTTATACCGATTTTATTCCTCTTTAGCAAATTGGTCTTTGCCTACGTGGCAGAGTGGGCATTCAAAATCATCGGGTAAATCCTCAAATTTTGTGCCTGGAGTTATATCCATTTCAGGGCAACCCATCTCCTCGTCATACATCCAACCGCAAACCTCACAAACATAAACCATAAAAATCATCCTTTCACAATTTTTACTAGTTTATGACATATGAGAAAAAATATTCGTTTTCAATTTTACACTTTCAAAAATCCACTTATATTCCAAGCTCTGCGGTAATCATATAATGGTCAGAAATAAGTGTTTTTGTACCTGTTTCATTGATAACCGAATAATTGTTCACAGTGAATTTATCGTTCACAAAAACAAAGTCAATCGGTCTGTTTTTTTCGTTAGCATCCCAACTAATATATGTGGTCAACGAATCACCATTTTCAACAGTCTTGTTCGCATTCAAAAATCCTTTTGATTCAAGGGCTTTACAAGATGCACCGTCACTAAATTGATTGAAGTCGCCCGTAATTATTGTTGGAATTTCGCCATACTTTTCTTTGAGTGCATCAGCCTTTTCTGCAATAAGTTTTCCGCCGTAATTCTGAGCATCTTCACTTATATGGTCAAGGTGGGTATTCATATGAAGAAATGTATATCCCGTTGTTTTATTCTTCAACACAACATATGAGCACACTCTGTGGCAGGCTGCACCCTCATATTTTGACTCAACATCGGGGGTAAGTGAAATCCAGAATGTACCGTTTTCAAGCATTTCAAATTTATCTTTAAGATAAAAAATACCGCTCATTTCAGACTCTTGTTCATTTTTGTCACCACCACGTTTTACACCATAATAATCATACTGCGGTAACAAGTTTTTCATTCTTTCCACCCAAAAGCTGTTCATTTCTTGAACACCTAAAATATCGGGCATAATATTATTGATTTGCTGTGCAAAAAGATGTGAACGACGTGTGGTATATGTACCCTCTAAAAGATTTCCCCAAGGAGCCGCCGTATTAAAACTTGCAACAAGCAGTTTTTCATTGCTATTTATTCTCTCGTCTGCTGATTTAATCTCAACTTTCGGTGTCATTGGGTAAACGCAGAAAAATACACCCGTCGCAATTCCTAAAGCCGATACCAACGCAACTGAAGATAAAATTATCGCCTTTGCTTTTTTTGACACAAAAATCAACCCTCTTTCACTAATCTGTATATATAATTTATCATAAAAACATTGTAAAATCAATCGTGTTGTGCTAAAATACTGATTAGTTATAATTATTTTTAAAGGTGACGAATTTTATGAAAATTATAATTGTCGGCGACGGCAAGGTAGGTGCTACACTCGTTGAGCATCTCTCAAACGAGGGGCACGACATTGTTGTTATTGACCGTAATGAAAAAGTAATTGAACAACTTGTAAATTCATATGATGTTCTGGGCATATGTGGAAATGGCGCAAGCTATGAATTACAGCTTGAAGCGGGTGTTCCTGACTCCGACCTTTTTATTGCCGCTACATCATCTGACGAGCTTAATATTCTTTGCTGTCTTATGGCTAAAAAAGCGGGTACAAAGCACACAATCGCAAGAGTGCGTAACCCCGATTACTTAAAGCAAATCCCATTCTTCAAAGATGAATTGGGACTCAGTATGATTGTAAATCCTGAGTATGACGCAGCAAATGAAATTGCAAAGGTACTTCGTTTTCCTAATGCTATCAATATTGAAACATTTTATCGCGGACTTGTTGACCTTGTTGAGCTTAAAATTGACGCAGGTAACCCTCTGTGCGATATGAAGCTTCTTGATATTTTTGGCACATTTGACATCAAAATTCTTGTTTGTGCCGTTCAACGCAAAAATGAGGTTATTATCCCCCGCGGTGACTTTGTTCTTAAATCAGGTGACCGAATTCACATAACTGCACCACGTGGTGTGCTTGTAAGTTTTATGAAAAAACTCAAGATTTATAAGCATCGCACAAAAGATATTATGATTACCGGTGGCGGTAAAATGGGTTATTATCTTGCACGTCAGCTTTGTAGCACGGGTGGTTATAATGTTAAAATCATTGAAAATGATGCTGACCGTTGCGAACAACTTTGCGAAGTATTGCCAGAGGCAAATATTATTTGTGGCGATGGTACTGACCGTGCAATTCTGCTTGAACAAGGTCTTGATGGTCAAGATGCTTTTGTTGCCCTCACAACAATTGACGAAGAAAACATTATTTCTGCAATGTACGCTTCGTCTTTAGGCATCAGCAAAACCATCGCAAAGGTTAATCGTATATCTTATGAAGTGCTTGAAAGCATTGGTATGGACAGTGCTTTTTCCTCAAAAGCAATCGCCGCTAACAGAATTATCGCATATGTACGTGCTCTTGAAAATTCAGGTGAAGAATCAAGTGTTCAGACCCTTTACAAGCTTGTTGGCGGTCAAGTTGAGGCACTCGAATTTAAAATCAACGCAGATTTCTGGGGCGTTGGTGTACCTCTTAAGGATTTAAAAATCAAAAGTGAAGCACTTATCGCTTGCATAATCAGAAATCATAACGTGATTTTCCCCGGCGGTAATGATACAATCGAACTTAATGACAGCATTGTAGTTGTTACGAAGTATAACCACATAAGCAGTATTAACGAAATTTTTGAGTAAGGCGAAAATAAATGAATTATAAAATGGTATTAAAAACCGTGGGCAGACTGTTATGGGCAGAAGCCGCATTACTCTGCTTACCCTTATTTGTTTCTTTTTATTACAAAGAAAATCTTTTCCACATCTATTTAATAGTAATGGGCATCTTGTTAGGTGTGGGCGCAATTATGAATTTGCCCAAGCCGCAAAAGCGTACCATCTATGCCCGTGAAGGCTTTGCGATTGTATCTCTTTCGTGGATTCTGCTTTCATTTTTCGGTGCATTGCCCTTTGTTTTTTCAGGTGAAATCCCCTCAATAATTGATGCTATGTTTGAGGTGGTTTCAGGCTTCACAACCACGGGGGCTACAATTCTCGCCGATGTTGAATCAATTTCCAAGAGCCTTCTTTTCTGGCGTGCATTCACTCATTGGTTGGGTGGTATGGGAATTATCGTTTTCGTCCTCGCATTTCTTCCGCAAAAGGATATGCAATCAATGCACATAATGCGTGCCGAAGTCCCCGGCCCCAGTGTTGGTAAGCTTGTGTCTAAAACAACGGTCACAGCACGAATTCTTTACATTATGTATTTAGTGCTGACTATTGCTGAATTTATAGCATTGCTTTGCTGTAAAATGCCGATATTCGATAGTATAACAACTGCTTTTGCAACAGCGGGTACGGGCGGATTTTCAGTAAAAAATGCAAGCATTGCCGCATATAATAGTTTGTCAATCGAAATTGTTGTAGCACTATTTATGCTTCTTTTCGGTGTAAACTTTAACCTTTATTATCTTGCAATTATGAAACAATTCAAACGTGCTATAAAGAGTGAAGAACTTTGGACTTATGTTGGAATTATTATAGTTTCAACAATTGTTATCTCTCTTAATATTCTCCCATTGGTAAACTCTTTTGGAGATGCTTTAAGACAAGCAGGTTTTCAGGTTGCGTCAATCATCACAACAACGGGATTTGGTACTGCCGATTTAGGTTCTTGGCCCACCCTTTCACAGTTTGTGGTTGTTCTACTTATGTTCAGCGGTGCTTGTACGGGTTCAACGGGTGGCGGACTTAAAGTTGGTAGAATAATGATACTTGCAAAATCTGTAGCAAAAGAACTTAAAAGAGCAATTAATCCTCGCAGTGTAAAATGCATTAAACTTGATGGTGCGGTAGTTGACAAAGAGATTATCTCAACAACAAGTGTTTATTTTGTTGTATATATGTTTTTAATTGCAATTTCTACGTTCCTTATTGCCCTTGATAATGTTGATTTAACTGCGGCAACCACTTCTGTTATCAGTTGTATAAACAATATTGGGCCTGGACTTTCCGACAACGGAATGATTAGTCATTTCGCCGATTTTTCAAACTTCTCAAAAATTATTCTCACGGCAGATATGCTCATAGGTCGTCTTGAAATATTCCCAATGATTATTTTATTCTTACCCTCAACATGGAAGAAGAGTGCATAAATGTTACCTAAAAGAGTTTACGCAAAAGTCAATCTCGACAACATACAAAAGAATATTGAAGCCATAAGAAATAAGCTTCCTAACAGCACAGATATTACGGGCATTGTAAAGGCTGATGCTTACGGACACGGCGCTACAAAGATTACTGAATTTCTCTGCGAATTAGGAATAAATCGTTTTGGTGTTGCCACAATGCAAGAGGCTCTTGACCTTCGCAATGACGGTGTAAATGCACCCATTCTAATTCTCGGCGAAACCTTTAAAGAGGATTTTCCTCTTGCGGTTGAGAATAATATCGACTGCACCGTTTCTGACTATGAAACTGCAAAATATTTTGCAGAAAAGGCAATAGAAATGGGCAAAGAGGCAACCGTGCATATCAAAATCGACACAGGTATGGGCAGAATTGGTTTTCAACCCAATGAGCAAAGCCTTGAAGATATCAAGAAGATTTTCGCATTGAATGGCATCTCCGTCGCGGGCATTTTCACTCATTTTGCCTGCGCAGACCATCCCGATAAAACATCTGCGGAAAACCAGCGAAATAAATATCTTGAATTTACCGATAAACTTATTGTCGAGGGCTATAAATTTAGACGTCATATGTACAACAGTGCGGCGGTTATGGAATTAGATGGCTACTGTGGTGACAGTGTACGATGCGGAATTATGATGTACGGACTTTATCCGTCAGCAGAAATGAGCCGTGATTTTGCGCTCCTACCCGCTATGGAATTAAAGAGCAGTATCTCATTCGTAAAGAATGTGAGTGCGGGATTTACCGTAAGCTACGGCTCTGCATTTGTAACCGACAGAGATATGAAAATCGCAACCGTACCCGTCGGATATGCGGACGGATACCCCCGTTACCTTTCAAACAAGGGTGAGGTTATCGTAAATGGTGTGCGTTGCAGAATAATAGGCAAAATCTGTATGGACCAGTTTATGATTGATGCAACCGCCCTGCCCGATATAAAGGTGGGCGATGAAGTTACTCTTATGGGTGTTGATGGCAATGAAACAATTACTGTTGAAGATTTGTCAGACCCCAATTACCGCTTCAATTATGAATTCTGTTGTTTAATTAATAAACGTGTACCAAGAATTTATGTAAGAAATGGAAAAATAGTATAAAAAGAGGACGAAGCCCATAAGGTTTCGTCCTTAATTTTTTGTTTTTTACATTTGAAATATGCCGTATGTAAGACCTGACATAATAAAACCTGCAATCAGCACACCGAGAGCGATTATAGGAAGAGCACGTTTGAAACGAATGTCAAGCAGTGCCGCCATTAAAGCACCCGTCCAGCCACCTGTGCCCGGTAGTGGAATTGCAACGAATAAAAGAAGCCCCCAAGATTTATAACGGAGAATCTTATCTTTATTCTTATCGGTTTTCGCCTCAAGCTTAACAATAATTTTTTCAAAGAACTTGAAACGACGTAAAAAGTCAAATATCTTTCTTATGAAAAGAATAATAAATGGAATTGGCAACATATTGCCGATATAACAAATCAAAAATGCCTTAACAAAAGGAATTTCCATAAGACGTGCGGCAATCATACCACCACGACACTCAAGTACGGGCATAAGTGAAATAACAAAAGCCACTAATTCTTCAGGAATTTTATCTTGTAAAAAGGTCATTATTGCGTCAACTAATTGTTCAACCATTTGTCGCTACTCCTGTTCTTATAAGATATTCATTCGCTTTTTGAAGCAAGAATTTATCATTTGGGAATTTGAGAGAACTCATCGCTTTATCAAATTTAAGCCAAAGATATTCTTCAATTTCTTCCTGCTGAATTTTTGTAGTTGTATCATCAGTTGTTGCAAGAAAAATAACAACCTTCTTTTCTATGCGGTTGTGAATAGAATACTCTGATTTATATCTGAAATCAGGCAAGAATCTAATTCTTATACCCGCCTCTTCAAGCACCTCACGGTAAGCAGTATCCTTTTCGTTTTCACCACGTTCAATATGTCCTTTAGGGAAACCCCAGTTTGCGCTGCGCCTGTTTTTTATGAGAAGATAACGCACTTCATCATTAATTATACGGTAAACAATTGCACCACAAGAAAATTCATAAAGGCAACTAAGTTCATATGTGCCTTTTTTCTCTGTAAATGAAATAGCATCTTCAATATCGTGTACAATATATCTTTTGCTTTTTGGTGCAACAACAAGATAAATGCCACCCATATTATTTCTTTTTATTACGGCAATAACACGGCCCTCAAAAACACGGACTCTATGTGTCACACCCATTACATAAGCACCCTTGACAGGTGAGCGAGGCTCAAGGCCACTCTCAACCACACCGAAATTCAATTCGTATGATATATTTTTTTCACTGTCCACGGAGTGCATAGGGTCAGTTACTCTGACTCTTACATATTTTCCTAACATATGTTTCTACTCCCGAAAAACTTCAATTCATTTTTATGAATTGGACTTACACTGAGTACAATTATACATACTTTTTTTATTCCTTGCAAGTGTTTATAGAATTTATTATAAAAAAAGTCCATTATCTCCTTATTTTTTCAAAAAAATGATTGTGATTTATGGCCATTTGTTGTAAAATAAAAAAGGTATGTATTTTCTTGTAAAAAGGAGTGTAAAATCTTGGCTGATAACCTTTTTAATTCTTCAAATGATGATTTTGAAGACATCTACAGCAATTCTTCAAAAGAAGATGAATTTGAAGATATTTACAGCAATTCTAATGAAGACCCCGATTGTAAAAATTACACTGAACAACCCTTCAGTGAAGATTTTTCAGTAAAATACAATAGTGCAGTACAAAATCGTCGACGTCAAGAGATTGAATATGGTGACATAAATGATGTTTACGGCGATATTGCATCTGACAACGAAAAGCCTAAAAAGAATAAGAAAAAACACCCAATAAGAAATACTTTTATTGTGCTTCTCTGCCTTATTCTTATAGGTGTCTCCTGCGTTGGATTTTATGGATATCAAACCGCGGACAAGCTTTTGTCATCTTTCAACACTGAAGAACCACTTGAAGAAAATAAATATATTTCTTCATCAGAATTATTTAGTGATTCCGACCTAGTAAACGTGTTACTCATTGGTGTTGATGCTCGTGAGGGCGAAACTGTTTCACGTTCTGATACAATGATGTTAGTAACTCTCGACACTAAAAATGGTCAAATTAAACTCACATCCTTCCTTCGCGACTCCTATGTTGAAATTGCCGGAAGAAATAAAAAAGAAAAATTGAATGCCGCATATTTCCGTGGCGGAATTCAGATGCTCGTTGATACACTTGAACTGAATTTCAAGATTGAAATCCCCTATTATGTACTTGTTGACTTTGAAATTTTCACCACACTTGTTGATGAATTGGGTGGAATCAATGTTGACGTTACAGAAAAAGAAAGTCATTACACATATAATTCGGGCAAAATTGAAGTTCCTGTTCGCATTGAAGCGGGTGAAGATGTTCTTCTTAATGGTGAAGAGGCTTTGTGGTACAGTCGAATTCGTTATCTTGACTCCGACTTTATGAGAACACAGCGTCAACGCAAGGTTATTACTGCAATAGTTGAGAAAGCTCTTACAAAGAGTATTCCTGAACTTATAAGCCTTGCCGAAGTGGTTATTCCTCTTGTCAAAACAAACCTTACATCTGACGAGATTATGAGTATCGGCCTTAATGCATTGAAAAATCAAGCATATTCCTACCCAATTATTCAGCACCAGATTCCCGCCGATGGCACATGGACAAGCCGTAATATTTCAGGAGTGGGCTCATCACTTGTAATGGACTTTGATAAAAATATTCAAATTCTCAAAGACTTCTTATCTGAAAAACAAGTTGTTGAAACCGAGTCAACCACTGTTTCGGAATAACCCGTGTAGGAGGATACATTCATGAAAAAAGCAAAAATGTCGCTTGTATCAGATTTTACAAATGCTAAAATCGACGAAAGAATTTTCGGCTCATTTATTGAGCATCTTGGCCGTGCAGTTTATGGCGGTATTTATGAGCCAGACCATCCACTTGCAGATGAAGATGGTTTCAGAACTGATGTTATTGAAAAAATTAGAAAGCTCAATGTTCCAATTGTACGTTATCCCGGCGGAAATTTTGTTTCGGGCTATAATTGGGAAGACGGTGTCGGTCCCGTGGAGCTCCGCCCTAAAAAACTTGAACTTGCATGGGGTGTTACAGAGCCAAATCTTTTCGGTACAAACGAATTTGTAAAATGGTGTAAAAAAGCAAATACCGCGCCTATGATGGCAGTTAATCTTGGACTTCGTGGACCTGAAGAGGCAAGAAATCTTGTTGAGTACTGCAACCACCCAAGCGGAAGCTATTGGAGTGACCTTCGTCGTTCACACGGCTATGAAGACCCACACAATATTAAGCTATGGTGTCTTGGTAATGAAATGGACGGTGACTGGCAAATCGGTCATAAAACTGCGGTTGAATATGGCAGAACAGCCGCTGAAGCTGCAAAGGTTATGAAATGGACCGACAACTCCATTGAAACTGTTCTTTGCGGAAGTTCCGCAATCGGTATGCCCACTTTTGGCGAGTGGGAGGCAACTACTCTCGACCTGGCTTATGATAAGGTTGACTACCTTTCTCTGCATATCTATTTCGATAATCGTGCAAATGATACACCATCATTCCTTGCAAAGAATATGGTTATGGATGAATTTATTAGCACTGTTATTTGCATTTGCGACTACATAAAAGGCAAAAAACACTCAAAACACAGTATTAATCTTTCGTTTGACGAATGGAATGTATGGTATCATTCAAATGGTGTTCACGTTGATAAATGGTGTACTGCACCACATCAGCTTGAAGACATCTACAATTTTGAAGATGCACTTTTAGTTGCTCTTATGCTTATGACTCTCTTGAAGCATGCAGACAGAGTAAAAGTTGCTTGTCTTGCTCAGCTTGTAAATGTTATTGCGCCGATAATGACAGAAAATGGTGGTGCTTGTTGGGAACAGACAATTTTCTATCCATTTATGCACCTCTCAAATTATGGTCGTGGCTACACTCTTGATGCAAGAGTTATTTCACCCAAGCACGATACAAAGGAATTCACAGATGTTCCCGATATTGAATCAATTGCAACAATGACTGAAGATAAAGA
>Ga0233373_1000151_pt1 | contig 10949 bp, 11 predicted proteins | sample ElkDunMinimDraft_5_FD_180685 | JGI IMG/M metagenome (GOLD analysis project Ga0233373, IMG submission 180685) | Fecal eukaryotic communites from dung pellets of Tule Elk in California, USA - Elk Dung E0 | ecosystem: Host-associated > Mammals > Digestive system > Large intestine > Fecal | place...
GAAACATAAGTAGTGATAGTACTACTTATGTTTATAATCGTGATAGAGTGTGTTTATGATTCTTGCTAAAGGATAATTATTAAGAATCATTTCGATAGCTTCGAGAGCTGGAAGGTGATTTTCTTTAGGCGTATATCGTGTAATTAACAAAGTTATTAAGGTTTTGTATGTTAGAGGGCTTCGATTACATGGAGTTTCTAAAAATAAATTTATGAAGTTTGTATAAGTTTCTTCGGACATAAAGAAATTACAATGACAGTTCAGTTGACGATAGACTTCGAAAAGCAATTGGAGTTGTTCGGGTGTTAAAAGGTGAAGGTTGTTTTGGATAGAGTTTAAATAATTCTTTTTCATTATACATACACTCATTTCTTTAAAATATTCACACAAGGGTGTAATATAAAATACAGTAAAAAGTTTCTAATTTTTATGTTTTTGAAAAATTAATTAATAAATTTAAAAAGCTGACGATTTATAAAAAATCATCAGCTTTTCTTTTTGTTGCAGCATCGTATTATTGATATTTTGTGCTATCAATATGTGTGCAAAGGGTATTATTAGAATAAATCGTTATCAAAAACATTCATACTTGAGTAATAGTGATTAACTATTTCTTGTACTGAGAACTTGCATTTTATTAACTCAACGGCAGTTATCAAACTCATATAGTCGGTCGTACAAGCTATAAGACTTTCTGCAAGTTGTTTCTTAAATGTTTTGTCATCGTTAAGTTTAAACGGATTTTTGTCAAAGGATTCTAAGAACTCATTGAACTTATCATATGTTGTAATATTAAAATGTTCATGGTTGATTTTATAATAAAACAACACTAAGTCGTGGGCTTCAATACTATTCAGAGATTCTATTTCTTTTGTCAAAATTTCAATGGTTTCTTCGGGCTTTTTCATATATACAGACTTCTTTCTACTTTAATTATTTCAAACAACAACAGAGCACAAAATATTGTCATTCATATAATTTAGCAAAAATTTAAAGGAATATAAAAAGAAGTTAAATTTAACATCTTGTTTAACAACTTGGTTTTATATTTGAGTTCTTTGGAATAAATTTAACATCTTTTAAATAAAATTTAATTTGTTGTTGATTTTTTTGATATTTTTGCATATAATATAAACGAGGTGAGAAAAATGACAAGTGAAAATTTGTTAAATTTAATAAATCAAGTTGTCAAATCAAGAGCAGAATATCAATTTGTTGAGCTCAAATCTGCCAATAAAGGTGCGCCAAAGCGAATATATGATACTTTGTCGAGCTTCTCCAATAGCAATGAAGGTGGGGTCATCATTTTTGGTATTGATGAGCAGAATGATTTTGATTTATGTGGAGTATATGACCTTCAGGATATTCAACAAAAAATAACAGAGCAATGTGATTCTATGACTCCAAAAGTAAGACCACTTTTTTCATATGCTGAAGTTTCTGGAAAATATATATGTTCAATTGAAATTCCGCCTATTGATATTGCAGAAAGACCGTGTTTTTATACGGGCAAAGGTCGTTTAAAAGGCTCATATACTCGAGTGGGAACAAATGATGAGCCGATGACAGAATATGAAGTTTATAGTTATGAAGCTTATAGAAAAAAATATCAAGATGATATCAGAAAAATTCCGAGAGTGACAATCGGTTCGATTGATACTGAGAAGTTAAACGCATATTTTAAACTTTTAGCTGAAAATAAGCCGAACTTATCAAGACTTGAAAATGAGCAAATATCAGAGTTAATGAGTATAACGGTTGGAGGAGAATATTCGCTTGTAGCAACATTATTGTTTAGTTTATATCCACAAGCCTATTTTCCTCAACTATGCATTATTGCAACGGCAATTCCCGGAACAGAGGTTGGGCAGTTAGGCGAAACCTTCGAACGATTTTCAGATAATAAACGTATTGAAGGAACTATTCCGGAAATGCTGGATGAGGCATTATCTTTTGTAAGAAAGAATTTAAAAGTAAGAACTATCATCAATCCCTTAACTGGAAAAAGACAAGATGCAACAGAATATCCGATTACTGCTATACGAGAACTTTTATTGAACGCATTGGTTCATAGAGATTATAGCGTTCACACAGAGGGTATGCCTATTCAGTTGCAGATTTTTTCTGACAGAATTGAGATTACAAATCCTGGTGGTCTGTATGGAAGAATTACTTTAGATCAGTTGGGACAGGTACAACCTGATACTCGCAATCCTGTTTTGGCGACCGCGTTAGAAACTTTAAAGATTACAGAAAACAGGTACTCGGGCATTCCTACAGTTCGTCGTGAAATGCAGGCTTATAGTTTGCCAATGCCACAATTTGAAAACAACCATGGAACATTTAAAGTTACTCTTTTTGGGGAGTGTAAAGTAACTGCCAAAAGAGAAGTTGGAGAGCCAGACATACTAACGTATTGTTCGACACCGCGAACAAGAAAAGAAATCGCAGATTTCTTGGGAATTAAATCTCAGGCATATGCAATCGCAACTTATGTGACACCACTTGTGCACTTGGGAAAAATTAAACTCAGCATGCCTGAACGTCCTAAGAGCCCAGAGCAAAAATACACAACAACAAAAAATGATTAAATTACTCGCTTACAAATCAATGAAAACACGTTACAATGTAGTCAGGAAAACTGAAAACGATGTGTTTAATTGAATTGACAGGACTTCTTAAAGTATTGATTTACAAGACTTCGGGCTATGTTGAACAATATACTGGTAATGTTCTATTTCAGTATGCGTTGAAATGATGGGTCTTATCGGTATGGGTAACAACCCAATGGTAGGCGCAACAGTTGCATGTGCAGTTGCTGTTGAAGAAGCAAGCAAATAAGAGTTTATCTTAAAATAAAAATGGACACATTATCAGAGTTTCTGATGATGTGTCTTTTTTATCCCCCCCTATATTGTACTTTTGGGTCGAATGGTGTAGAATGAAATTGTCAGGAAGAGAAAACTGACAAATATTATTTGATTTTAAGGAGAAAATATTATGGAATCAAAATTCACTGGCGGATTATTAGGATTAATAGGAATCAGCATTCTTGAAGTCTTGATTATTACATTCACACTTGGTTTGGCAGCACCTTGGGCAATTTGCATGAGAGAACGTTGGATTGCAGAGCACACAATCATTGACGGTCATCAGCTTGTTTTTGATGGCACAGGCGGTCAGTTGTTCGGCAATTATATCAAATGGTTCTTGCTTACAATTATTACTTTTGGTATCTACGGCCTTTGGCTTGGAATCAATATGAAAAAATGGGTTGTTAAGCATACTCATCAGGTGCCAGTTACAACAAATCCTGCTATCTAATTTAAAACTTAATATTCAAAAAGAAAAGACAGAGTGTAAAAAACTCTGTCTTTTTGATTGTATTTAATTATCAAAGGTATTCTTATTATCCCACCATTTAATGATTCTTTCTTCAATTTTTCTATACACAATAAAAGCAGGCTTTTCAAGAAGATGAATACGAATTAGGTCAATAACGGAACACACGATGAATATTGCAAATACACATAAAATGGAATATAAAGGTAACCACTGCCATTCATAATGACCTCTTATATCGAGAAACTCCTTCCACAACCAAGTTCGCATTGTAGCACTATTTGCGTGAATAAGAAGTACACCAAATATTGTAGATGCTAATGTGTTGATAATTTTACTGGTAGGAATTTTCAAATGCCTAAAAAACTGGAATGAGGTGACAGCAAGAAGAACACCCAAAAGCTTATGAGCATTTGATACATAGTAATAAGGAGACAAATCAGTTGTTGCTTCCATTCGTCCTTTTATGATGAGAAGAATACTGCCGTAGCAGGCGAGGAGTGAAATCAGAGTTAGAATACCACTCTTGACACCATTGTTAAGAATTTTTGGCTCATAAAGACGAAGATAACCGCCGATAAGATAAACTGTTGTGTACCAGCCAAGCTCATTAAATGTATCAACAGATTTTATAAATGTTGATATTATAGTGAAATACATTAACAATACAGCAAGTAATGCGATATATTGATTTTTGTTTATGCCCTCAACAAGCTTATTTATGAATGGCGTGAGAAGATAAAGCCAGAAATATGTGGCGGGGAAAGCTCCATGCCCATTATAGAAAACATAGAAAACAGTTTCTTTGAAAGTTTGCATTTCAAAACTTTGAAGTCCCAGTATGCAGAAAAGAATATAGAATGCAACCTTGTAAAATAAAATTTCAACAAATACTTTTGCTGCTTTTTCAACAGTAAACTTGCTTTTTATAGTAAAAAAGCCCGTTATAAGAAGAAATCCATCAATCATTGGTTTTCCGCCAAAGCCGAAGAGGTACAAGAAAACCATGTTGTTGGTTACATTATTAAATTTGAAAGCGCCCATAACACCCGAATTTACCACAAGGTGATGACCAATGATTACGAGCATCATTATAATTCTGTAAAGTTCAATATTTGAACTGCGTTGTTTTTTAGCCATATTGTTCACCGATTATCTCTTAAAGCAATTATTATATTCGTTAACCCATTTAAGAATTGCTTTGCGGTTGTAAACAGGTGGCATTGTGGCAGTAACTGCAGTAGCTTTACCGAGTTGTAAGCCCATTTGCACTACTTTGCCGAGCACCACTTTGTTGTTTACAAGTCCGCTCAACTTGATTTTAATGTCATCCATACTCATTCCGCCGAGCATAGCGCCAAGGCTAGTTGAATCTGCGTCAATTGTCATATCTTCTGCGTTGAGAATACCTTTTGCGAATATGTAGTCGAGCTCGTGTCCCTCAAGACGAGTGAGCAAGAGTTTTACGCAAGCAAGTGGAGCGAGTGCAGCACCGATTTGCTTGTAAAATGCCTTTTGATATTCCCAAAGTGTTTCGGCACTGTAAGAATTTGTGAAATCAGCAGAAACGGCATCTGCGAGAATTTTTGCTGCTTTAAAGCTATTTGCAATGCCTGAGCCGATAACTGGTACAGTCATAAAGGCAGAGTCACCGATTGCCGCATATCCGTCCGATACGAGAAGTCCCAATGGATGACGCACGGGGATATTTGCAAAATCACCGCCACGTAAAATTTCTGTGCCTATGCTTTCATTATCTTTGCGAAGCATTGCAATCTGCTCATTTGCATAATCTAAGTCAAACTTTTTAAATCTGCCAATAAGCACGTCGGTGTGGTTTTCTTCAGTTGCAACCCAAGAAATGCCCAATTCGTTGTTAGGAAGAAGAATTACCTTGAATTTTTCGCTCTCGTCAACCTCTGCAGTCTTGTTGAAGAATGCACGGTAAACATAGAATTGCTCATATTCGGCGGGGTTACTCTGAATTCCAAGATGCTTTGGCAAATTACTTCTTACGGCAGAATTAAGTCCGCAAGCATCAATAACAAGGTCGGCAAGAAATTCACCCTTGTCAGTCTCGATGCCTACAACACGGTTGCCAAGCATAACAGGACCTTTAATTTCTTGGTTATATTTGAATTTTACTCCCGCTTTAACTGCGTGTGAAATGAGATATTTATATATATCACGGCGCTCCATTTGGATTTCTTTTTTGTCTTCTTCGGTATTTTGAAGAAGTTGAGTTTCCATAGCAGGACCGTAAAAAGACATATCTTGTTTTAAGTTGTAGAGTTTTTTGTCGGGCAGGGGAAGGCCAATTGCAGTCCAACCCTTGCGGTCAAAAATATCCGTCCAGTCATAACCCATTTTACCCTTTGCACTACGTTCAAAAACAGTTACATCATAGCCTTTTTTAGCAAGAAGCATACCTGCGGCAATACCACCGTGACCGCCACCTGCAACAATAATTTTTTGTCCCATAATGAAGTCCCCTTTGTTTAAATCATATAGGTAAATGTTACCACATTTCTATAAAGATTTCAATATGATATTGATGTTGATTGCAAAATAGAAAAAGGCCTCAAAAGAGGTCTTTTCATCTGTCTAACTACTCCACCTATGATACAAAATAGGGTTAGGTTGCAATTTGATGTTGCAGGTTGCAAATCGTGATGGTGGGTTGCAAAACCGATATGCAGGTTGCGGAAGGTAATCTAATGAGATTTATTTGAATATTTGTTTTCTATATACCTAAAAGTTCTTTTTTCTTTACGTCATATTCTTCTTGAGTAATCGCACCACTGTCCAGTAATTCTTTATATTGTTTTATTTCATTTGCACTGCTTGTTTGTAGCATTTCAACCTTAACAACCGGGTCCGGGTTGAACGACTTAGAACGTTTGATTAACGCAAGAACAAAAGTAATTAGTAGCAGTACACCTACAGGTAACAATGGAGTAGCGCCGGTTTTTTCAACGTGATAGGATGGAGCAGAATAATTAATTGCATCACAAAATAAGGTTAAAAAAGAAAAACTAAAAAAAGTTAAAACTGGGATAACTAAATGTAATTTACTATCCCGATGAAAAGATTTTCTGATAATTGAAAATCCGGAAATAATAATACCCGTAAAGACCAAAATAACAGGAAGCAAACTCCATACCAGGGTGAATGTATGCTCAAAGTAATCCCATAGGTGGATCGTTCCCTCTTCCACGACTTCGGTATAGTCTGTGGAGAGTACAGGAATCCCTTCATTAGAATTATAGGCTACCACCCTTTTATTATACACCTTATATGATGTATAAGGAGAAACTACCATAATCAGCAAGATGATTGTATAAAAAATAATTTGCACAAAATTCAATGTTTTGCGTATTGTTGTTTTGTTTTTCATTTTTCCTCCATGAACAAAAGTTATAAAACCATAGTTATAAATATATTATAACACAAACACAAAAAAAAGCACAACAGTTTTGTATTAAAACCATTGTACTTAGATGGTGGAGATGGCGGGAGTCGAACCCGCGTCCGAAAATCTATTCCTGAAACTTTCTACGAGTGTAGTTTATCTACTAAAATTCCCTACGTGACAGCCGACAAACAGGCATTCATTTCGGTAGCCCTGATTTGTGTGACGGGTTACAAGGCGGTGTGCCCGTGCACATTTACTGCTAAATGACACTCCGTACCGAGCCGCAGTCCTCTCGGGGGAATGCTCGCCGCTAATTAAGCAGCAAGAAGTACTTTGTTATCTTTGTCGTTTATTTTTAATAAACTGTCCGTTTTAAAGTGGTCAGACTCCACTACTCGCTTATCGCAGTTCAAAATCCCCGTCGAAATCCTTTCATCCCCATATATCGCTTCGCTCAAGTGAAGAGCGAAGAATGAATAATGAATAGTTAAGGGAATGCTGACACATCCGATTTTATCTCATTTGTTCTTTGATTGAACGTTCAATTGTTCTTTGGGCTTCTTTTTTAGCGGCAACATCACGTTTATCGTAAAGCTTTTTACCTTTACAAAGACCGACCTGCACCTTTGCTCTGCCTTTTTTAAAATAAATTGAGAGTGGTATCAGGGTAAGTCCCTCTTGCTTTGTTGTGCCGAAAAGTCGCATAATCTCTTTTTTGTGCATTAAGAGTTTACGCACTCTCATAGGGTCACGGTTGAAAATGTTACCGTGGTCGTAGGGGCTAATGTGCATCCCATTTACGAAAAGCTCACCTTCAACGATGCTACACCACGCATCTTTAAGATTGCATTTACCCTGACGCAAAGATTTAACTTCAGTGCCAACAAGCTCAATGCCTGCCTCAAAACTCTCAATCACGAAATAATCGTGGAGAGCTTTTTTATTTTGTGCAATTGTAGTATTAGTATTTTTCTCTGCCACAATTATTCCTCCTTTGATAAAGTAATTATACATTAAAATCCCCGACTTTAAACATCGGGGGAGGCTTTTATAACAAGTTTCGTCCCTTTAATGCTCGAGAGAGAGTAACTTCGTCAGCATATTCGAGGTCACTACCCACGGGAATACCATAAGCAAGACGGCTCACTTGAATTCCCATTGGTTTTAAAAGTCTTGAAATATACATGGCAGTTGCCTCGCCCTCAGCGGTGGGGTTGGTTGCCATAATTACCTCGTTGACACCATCATCAGCCATTCGGCTAATCAGCTCTTTAATGCGTATATTATCGGGGCCCACATCATTCATTGGTGAAATTACACCGTGAAGCACGTGATAAACACCCCTAAATTCGTGGGTGCGTTCAAATGCGGTAACATCACGTGGGTTTTCAACCACACAAATAACAGATTTGTCACGTTTTTCATTACTGCAGATTGAACATTTCTCACCTTCAGTAAGATTACAACACACACTGCAGGTATGAATATTGTTATGGGCAGCATTTATAGCATCAGTAAGACTTTTTACCTGATTATCGTCAAGACCGAGAATATAATATGCCAAGCGCTCCGCCGATTTTACACCGACAGAGGGCATTTTGCGAAATTCTTCAATCAATTTTTCAAGTGATACGATTGCCATAAATCATGCTCCGAATTTGAATTTAGATTAGAAACCAAAGCCTGGAAGATTCATTCCGCCAGTAATTTTACCCATTTCTCTTTCCATTGTTTCATCTGCTTTTCTCATTGCTTCGTTAACCGCTGCAACAAGTAAATCTTCAAGCATTTCAACATCTTCAGGGTCAACAACATCGGGCTGAATATTAACAGAAACCAACTGATGCTTACCGTTTACTGTAACATCAATTGCACCGCCACCAGCACTTGCACTGTATTCTGCATTTTCACATTCCTGCTGAACACGAGTCATTTCTTCTTGCATCTGCTGAATGCGTTTCATCATATTTGCCTGACCGCCCTGATTTGGGATTCTTGCTTTCATTTTTATTCCTCCTCAACTTTCACACCGAGTTGACGTGCTTTTGAAACAAGATTTTCAAGAGGACTTTTCGGTGCATTTTCTTGCTTGTTGTTATAAACAGCAAGAGTATAGTTTTTACCGGTTACTTCTGTAACCGCTTGTTTTATTGCTTTTGAATAATCACCCGTTTTAAGGAAAAGTTCCAATACAGGTGAACCTTTAATAAGTAGATATTTACCGTCGTGAATAAATGCCGACGAGCCCGTAAGCATTGCGATAAGACTTTTGTCTGTTGCAAAGAGCTTTTCTGTAACTTCTGGCCATTTATCAAAGGGGATTGTTCCCGTTTGCGGAGCAATCTGCTCATCTTCTTGTGGAGTCTGTGACACTAGAGTTTCTTCTGGTTGGGACTCGACTTTTTTCTGAACTTCGACGGGCTTCTTATCTTCAACTACGGGAATAGTTTCTTCTACAACGGGTTTCACGGGTTTTGTTTCAATAGAAATTTTGCCCGAAGCGATTGCTGTTTCTAATTCACTGAGTCTGCGAAGAACGGCATTTATATCATTATCAAGTGCGGGTGTGCAAAGTCTAATAATGCAAAGTTCTGCACTTGTTCTTCTGTTTGCACCCTGCTTCATTGTGGCTGCCGATGCGGTGAGTATGTCGATACATGACATTATTGTTGCTAATGTGGTCTTTTCACTCTGCTGACGAATAATATCAATTTCACCCTGTGAACAGATAATCATATTTTGGAAATTCTTTACTGCCTTTGAAATCATAAGATTTCTAAAATGACTTGTAAGCTCAGTAATAAGTCTTTCCATATCACAGGAGTCGTTGTAAAGTCTGTTGACTATTTCAAGTGCCTTTGCCGCATCCTTTTCAATTATGCAATCACAGAGTTCAAAGATGTATTCTCTACCTGCAAGACCTGCACTGTCTGCAACTGCTGCGGAGTCGATAACTCCCTCGTGCGATGAACAACGGTCAAGAAGTGAAAGTGCATCTCTCATTGCACCGTCAGCAATACGTGCTATAAGCATTGCACCGTCATCAGAAAGATTAAGATTTTCTTTTACTGCAACCTCTTTGAGTCTACCTGCAATTTCTTCGGGTGGAATACGTTTGAAGTCAAATCGCTGACAACGTGAAAGAATTGTTGAGGGTAATTTATGCACCTCGGTTGTTGCGAGAATGAAAATTACGTGAGCGGGGGGCTCTTCAAGAGTTTTGAGGAGTGCGTTAAATGCCCCAATTGAAAGCATATGCACCTCGTCAATTATATAAACACGATATCTTGCGTTAGCGGGTGTAAAATTTGCCTCTTCACGCAAATCACGAATGTTATCAACACCGTTATTTGAGGCTGCGTCGATTTCGATTATATCAAGTATTGAGCCGTTGTCTATTCCGCGGCAGATTTCACATTCATTACAAGGATTGCCGTTTTGCGGATTAAGACAGTTAACAGCCTTTGAAAGAATTTTAGCACAGGAGGTTTTACCTGTTCCGCGTGAGCCTGTGAAAAGATAAGCATGACTTGTTTTGCCTGATTTTACAGCATTTTCAAGTGTTGTAGTAATATGCTGTTGACCAACAACATCAGTAAATGCAGCCGGTCTGTATTTTCTGTAAAACGCACGGTACATATTTATCCTCCTTTAATAAGCAAACTCTATCAGTAAGCATTTAATTAAAAATGCCTTAACTCAGTCATGCACCGTGCAGGCAGACTGTGGCGCCCGGTGCAAACCGCTTAATGCTGCTCGGTTCCCCGCCTGACATGGTTCACAGCACCCCGCCGCACAGGACCAACACGGCACACGACTGAATTAAGGCAGTATTATTATACTATATGATTTACATAATTTCAAGAGAAAATATATACTATTTTATATTGTAGTTAAAAACAAAATGTGGTAAAATAAACATATGTAAATATATGGGAGGATTATTAAAGATGTTTAACATAATTCCTCAACCGTCAAGTGTTTTGATAAACCAATCAAATAAAGGCTTTACTCTTCATGCGGGTACAATAATTTCACCATTTGATTTTTGTGAGGATTTTATTGATTTCTGCCGTAAGGTGTTCAACAAAAAAGTGCATATTCACGAAGATACAGGTGAAGAAAGAAGTATTATTCTTACACTTGATGATGCAATAGAACATGATGAGGGTTACACGCTCAAGTGTGAAAA
>Ga0233373_1000152_pt1 | contig 10893 bp, 5 predicted proteins | sample ElkDunMinimDraft_5_FD_180685 | JGI IMG/M metagenome (GOLD analysis project Ga0233373, IMG submission 180685) | Fecal eukaryotic communites from dung pellets of Tule Elk in California, USA - Elk Dung E0 | ecosystem: Host-associated > Mammals > Digestive system > Large intestine > Fecal | place...
GGACTTGAAATAACACTATTTATGCCTGAAGGATTTAAGATTAAGGCATTTCTCATTACTGCCGGACAGATTGCAATTGGACAACTTGTAGTATGCTACGGACTCGGCATACCTCTTTACAAGATTATCAAAAAAAGAAATCTAAATAGATATTTATAAAGAAAACTCTCGATTTTAGAAATCGAGAGTTTTTATATTTTAAACAAATACATACAAATACAAGCCTAAAAAATGACAAACCGAACCGAGAATTACAAAGATGTGAAATATTGCATGAAAATACTTTTTCTTTGCACCTATACCATAAATGATTGCACCTAGAGTATAGGCAATGCCACCTGCTAACATTAAAAAAATTGCATTGTGGTCGAAGTTTTTCCATAAAACTACAAAGGTTACAAGCACCGACCAACCAAGTGCAAGATAAAGCACCATTTGAAGCACTTTGGTTTTATTAAAAAGTGTGAATGTAATTGACATTCCTATTGCCACGGTGAGCCATATTGCAATAAATAATCCCCATCCTAAAAATGCATTAAGTGGAACTACAATCACTACGGCAAAAGGTGTAATTGTACCCGCAATCATAGGGTAAATCATTGCGTGGTCAACAATTCGCATCGCCCTTTTACCTCGGTTGTTTCGTAATGCATGGTATACCGCCGAGCAGGTATAAACAGTAATCATTGTAACACCATAAATAATACTTAAAATTAAAAAATCCCAGCGGTAAAGCGATACTGAACGTGCAATACACAATACTGTTGCAATTACTGAAAACCCACCACCCACCATATGAGTAATGGAATTCAGCCATTCTTCCCCTCTTGAATAATTTACTAAATCAATTTTATCTAAACGGCTCATAAAAAACCTCTTTCAATATTTTATATAGTATATTATTGGTTTTTTATGATAAAAATAACGGCGAAGTTTTTAAACTTCGCCGAAAATTTTTAGTTATTCTTCATCATCTGATTTAATTTCAAATTTATTTGATTTTGATTTATAATATCCTGATGTTACAAGGAATGTAACCGCAACTGCTACAAGGGCGGTTGCGACCGATGTAACAACTATTGTTGCATAATAACGAGGTTTTGTAACTTTGTTATTATCGTTATTTATATCATCAATAATACTATTCCAAAAGCCCTTATTTTCTGTTGTGGTTTCTGTTGTTTCTTCGGGAATAGTTGTTGTTTCAGTTTTAGATGTTTCTTCTGGAGCTTCTGTTGTTTCTTCTACCGTTGTATCTTCTGATGCACTTTCTGTTTCTGCTTCAACAACTGTAATCTTATATGTTACCGACCAGTTATTCTGTTTTGCGGTAATTGTAGTTGTACCAAGAGCGACACCCGTTACCACACCTTTTGATGATACAGTTGCAACAGTTTCATCAGCACTTGACCAAGTTGTTGAAAAACTGTCAGTAGCATCCGCGGGTACTTTTGCTACTTTTAAGGTTATTGTTTTACCCATTTCTACAGTTTTTGACTCACTACCTGAAAGAGCAATACCTGTCTGAGCCACATTTACAGTTACTTTACAAGTTGCGGTTTTACCTCCTGCTTTTGCTGTGATTGTAGCAGTACCGCCACCAACTGCAGTGATTTTACCACTGCTTGAAACTGTTGCAACATATTTATCACTTGTTGTATATGTAACAGTCTTATTCGTTGCATCAGCAGGTGTTACTGTTGCGGTAATTTGTGCGGTTTCACCTTTTTTAAGAGTGAAACTCGTTTTATCAAGCTTAATGCCAGTTACAGGATTAGTAACAGTTACAGTACCACCAGATGTTGAACAAGTATGTGTTTTACCATCACTGTCTGTATTTTCTGAACTTGACAAAGTAAGTTTTGAAGAGCCTGAGGATTTCAATATTTTAAAGGTAACTGTAAAAACTGTACCACTTTTTGCATTATACATACCCGAAAAATTGACTGATGAACCCTCGTGATGAAGGCTTCCTCCAGATACGATTCCGCCTTGTTTATGACTAACATATTGCAATTCTGATGAATTATAACCAAGACTTACATTAGCACCCCAAATACTAACACTTGATGACAGTTTTACTGAAACCGTTACCGTATCCCCTTTTGCACCACTTGTGCTAGTTACAGAATAATTAACATTAGCAGCCGATGTAGGAATAACAAACATTGAAACTAGTAGTATAAGCGCAGTAAAAACTGCAAAAATTTTTGAAATTTTTCTCATATCAATCACCCAAAAATCAGTATATAATAATGATACATTATTTGACGATAAAAGTCAATTGAGGTCGATTGGAAAAATAATGAATTATGACTATTATCAACAAAGATTAAATTGGCATTAAAAGAGCGGGGCCTTGACCCCGCTCTACCATATTTTTTATAAATTCAATATTGAAGATGCTATTGCAAAATAGATTAAAAGTGTTACTGCGTCAACAATTGTTGAAATGAATGGACTTGACATTACCGCTGGGTCAAAACCAATTTTTTTTGCAATAACAGGAAGAATTGACCCAACTGTTTTTGCAAAAACAACCGCCGCAATCATTGTAATACTTACAACAAGTGCCACCTGCCAACCGATGTCATCAAATATCATAAGTTTTGCAAAGTTTACAATTGCCAATGCAATACCACAGACCAAAGCAATTAAAAACTCTTTTAAAACAACTTTCAACGTATCTCTAAATTCAATTTCACCCAAGGAAAGTCCACGAATGATTGTTGAAGATGACTGATTACCACAGTTACCACAAGTACCCGTAAGCATTGGAATGAATGCAGTAAGTGCCACACAAGCTGTGAGTGCGCCCTCAAAATGAGTAATAATTTTTTCAGTAAATGTGGCTGAAACCATCAAAAGCATAAGCCAAGGAATACGTTTTTTGAAGTTTTCAAAAACACCCATTTTAAGATATGGTTTGTCAGTAGGTGTAATACCTGCCATCAATTCCATATCTTCTGTGATTTCTTCTTGCAATACATCGATAGCATCGTCGACTGTAATAATGCCCACAAGACGATTTTCACCATCAACAACTGGCAAAACAACCAAGTCATATTTCTGGAAAAGGTCGGCAACTATTTCTTTATCTTCGTGAGTGGTTACAGAAATTACATTATCTTCCATAACTTCACGGATTTCAGCATTTTCGTCAGCAAGAAGCAAATCTTTAACTGTTACATAGCCTTTAAGTTTTCTCTTGCTATCAGTTACGTAACAAGTGTAAATTGTTTCCTTATCAACACCCGTTCTACGTATTCTTGTGAATGCATCAGAAACAGTCATTCCCCTTTTCAAATCGACATACTCAATAGTCATAAGACTACCTGCCGAATCTTCGGGATATTTGAGAATTTCGTTAATACTCTTACGGGTATCAGGGTCAGTATGCTTTAAAATACGTTTAACAAGCGTTGCGGGCATTTCTTCAATGAGGTCAACCGCATCGTCAACATAAAGCTCATCTAGAACTTCACGAAGCTCGGAGTCACTGAATGCTCTAATTAACTGTTCCTGATACTCTGGCTCCATATTAACAAAAACTTCCGCCGCCAATTCTTTGGGTAAAAGTCTGTAAATAAGAGTCAAGTCATGCTCGTCAAGCTCCATAAAAAGCTCAGCAATATCCTGCTCATTCATTTCTGTGAGAATTTCTTTTAAACTCTGCCATTTTTTATTACGCAGAAGTTCGGTTAAAAGTTCATAAATTTCCATTTTTCACAACTCCTTCTTAATAAGAATAGAAATGTGAAACACGGCGAGTATTTAAAATTTGCGGACAGTTACCTGTTCCGCGGTAATACTCGGAGGTTTCGCGTTTGTACTTCGGTACGTGTCCACTAAATTTCACTCCTTTGAACAATATTTCTTAACTTTAATATTATATTATTTCATTTGAAATTTGTAAATAGAAAAAATAACAAAATAAGTGTAAAAATCCAATTATTGCTATAGGTCATTTTGCACATATGAGAAATATCTAATTTGTTGAAAATGACGAATTTTGATTTTATGTGTTCATTTTTTGTTAAAAAATAGTTTTTCACATTGAAACTCAGTTGAAATTATGCTAAAATTCTTTAGTAAATATACTACTTATATAAGGAGTGCAAAATATGAACTTATCTCAAAAAGTAAAAGACGGCGTCGACAAGGTTCGTACCTATTGGAAAACGCCACCAAAAGGTCGCTATATGAATTTCCGCGAAATTGCGGCATATTCAGGCGGTGGTATCGGTGCTTATATGATTATAACAATGGGTACTGCATGCTTGCTTTCGGCTACGAACACAGTTTTATCAAGTGTTTTGGGCGTTGCACCTATGGATATGTATATTATGTATGTTATTGCGGTGCTTGCAAATATTCCGCTTACCGCAGTTCGTGCCAATATCATTGACAACACTAGAAACAAAGCAGGTAAATATCGTCCATACATAGTTACAATGGCTATTCCTGCCACAATTATATGTATTACCATGGTATGGTTCCCGTATGATGCTTTCGGCTCACTTTTTGGTGAAGGTGAAATTTTCGGTAAAACCTATGCTTACATTTCAAAATGTGCAGTTATTATGATTCTTAACTTACTCCTGCACTTCTTCTATTATTTCTTCTATGACGGATATGAGAATCTTATTCACGTTCTTTCACCCGATTCGCAAGAAAGAGCTGACGTTGCATCTGTAAAGAGTATTGTTTATTCTTTTGCCCCAACTATTGTTAATCTCTTTACACCTATTATTGCTGATAAATTATTTGATACAAACACAACCGATATTCGTGTTTACAGATTCCTTTATCCTATTCTTGGTGTATTGGGAATTTTGCTTTGCATTATTGTTTACAAATACACAGAAGAAAAAATTGTTCAAGCAAGAACTCACGTTGTCCAAATTAAGTTTACTGATGCTTTACGCGCAGTTGCTAAGAACAAGTATTTCTGGATTATTTCACTCGCATCTTGGATTGGCTTCCTTGAAACTGCATACGCAAATATTATGAACTGGCTTTACAACTATGGTGGAGCTTGTTCAGGTGCCACATTTGGCCTTATCCAGACTTTATATGGTAATGCTTCTCTTTGGGGAATGCTTGCAGCACCATTCTGTATTAGAAAATGGGGTAAAAAGTCTGTTCTTGTTATTACAAATATGTTCAACATCTTATTCATTCTTATGATGTTGCTCTTTACTGATGAGATTACATATAATGTAACAATTCTTCTTATTATGTCTTGCTTGTGGCTTAATGCTCTTATGGGTTCATTTGCTCACATTCTTAACCCATCAATTCAGGCCGACATCCGTGATTATCAGCAGTACAAGACAGGTGAAAGAATTGATGGTATGTTCTCTGCCGTTAACACAATCGGTACTGTATTGGCACTTGCAACCTCTTCAGTTCTTCCTTTTATTTATGAAAAGAACGGCATTACCGAAGAAAATGCAAAACTCGTAACTTCCAGACCTGAAATTTTAAACCGTATTCTTGACCCGGAAAAAGGCACAACAGTTGGTAGCCTTTTGGCAGACCAGTTAGCTAAAGGTCAGGACAACTATTCTAACCCCAACTCTGCGCTCTATGACCCTGACATTCTTATGAGCCTTATCAGAGTTCTTGTCGTTGTTGCTGCTGTCGGTGCTTTTATGAACGTTGTTCCATACTTCTGGTATGACTTCAACGAAAGAAAGCAAAAGTCTGTTGTTCGCGTACTTAAGGTTCGTGCTCTTTTTGAAGACTACGGCAACGGCATCACAAATGACGCACAGCTTGTTGAAGGTATTGATATCATCCAAAATGCAAGAGCTATGGCGGGCGAAACACCCAAGGCTACAAGTAAAAAGGAATACAAGAAGATTAAAAACAAGAAAGAGCGCAAGGCAGCTATGGAATTCGATGAAGAAATCGAAATTTCAAAGTTTGTTTGTGACGAGCTTGATAAATTCTCAACAGACGTATTCAAATACCAGTTCAGTGTTCAGCAGGAAATTTACAGTGCGGGACTTAAAGGTCTTAAACTGATGGATATGGACGAAATCAATGCTGAAATGGCAAGTGCTAAAGCAATGCCCAAGGGTACAGCGGACGAAAAAGAAATCCGTAAGTTTGCTATTGAGGTTGCAAGAAACAAAAAATCAGCTTGCAAGGCTCTTAACAAATACTTTGCAAACGAAGACCTTGTTCAGCCCGATTTCGTAGAGCTTGAAAAACTCTTTGATGCAGAAGATGAGTGTGATGCAAAGCTTAAACAGCTTTATCTTGACCTTAAGGATGCAAAGAAAACAAAGAATAGCACTACTGCAAAGGCAATCAAGTTTGAAATCAAGACATATGAAGCTAAAAAGAAAGAAATCCACAAGGCTTCAAAAATTGAAATGGATAGACATGCTTACTTTGCTCGTGCAGCAAAACCATATCTCGATGCTGAAAAGCTTGTAAAACAAGAAGAAAACTACAAGCACTTTGACGAGATTGCTGAAATGTATGAAGATGCAAAGGCTCGTCATGAAGCTGCAATGGCAGAGGCAGAAGCAAGAGCTCTTAAAGAAAAAGAAGAAGCAGATGCTTATGCTGCACAACTGAAAGCAGAAAAAGCTGCTAAAAAGGCTGCAAAGAAAAACAAATAATTGATTAAATTCAATAGATAAAGCCGATTCGGTTAATCCGAATCGGCTTTATGTTTTATTGTGTTTTATTTTACAAGTTTAATTGTATTAATCTCAAATGGTTTGAATTCAACAGAGATTGTATTATCAGTTACTTTCAATTCTTCAATGTTATTCTCAAGCATATCGCAAAGGTATGCCTTTTTCACGTCGAAACCAAAATTAACTTTTGCAACAGTTCTCTTATTAAAATATTCGCAACCACGAAGAATGATAGTTTCTTCTTTTTCTGCTTTCTTTGCAGTTTCAAAGATTACATTGTCGCAATCTACTGTGAAGAATGAATATTCATTTGCAAGATTGCCCTTATTCTCCCCTACCTTCTTACAAAGCATTGGAATATTAAGGTCATAAGCCTTCTTAATTGTACCCGCTTCTCTGTAATCCCCTGCATGTGGAAAGATAGAATATGTAAATGAATGTTCACATTTATCAGCATCGGGGTCAGGGAATGTACCGCATTTAAGCATTGTAAGGCTCATTACGCCATCGTGAATTGCGTGACCATATTTACAGTCATTAATGAGGCTGACACCATAACCATACTCAGACAAATCGCAGTACTTATGAGCGCAAACTTCAAATCTTGCTGCATCCCAACTTGTATTCTTGTGAGTTGGTCTTTCAACTGAGCCAAACTGAATATCATAAGTTGCTTTGTTTGTGTTAACATCAACCGGGAATGCAGTTTTGAGAATTAAGTGTGACTCTTTCCAGTCAATATATGTTTCAAAATCAATCTTATCAATATTATTATAAAGATAAATATTCTGAACTATTGTGCTATTCTTGAATTCCTTTGTGATTTTAAGACCTGCACGTTCACCCTCATTGAGAATTTCAACATTCTCAACCTTATCTGCTTCCCAATGTTTCTCGGTGTAATAACTGCTCATTTCCCAGTTATCATATTCTCTTGGATAATCTTCGTAAGCAGTAATGACGTTACCACGCTCACCTTTTTTAAGAACTTCACGGTTGTTACGTTTATCAAAAATACTTGTGAATGTGCCTTTTTCATCAAGAGTAAGACAGAAGAAATCATTTTCAATTGAATTCTCTGTTACTGCAATTTTATTCTCAACAACAGTTGGATTGATTACCTTATAACCCTTTGCAGGAATGTTCTCGGCATAAATCCATTTTCCATCAACCTCTACTGCACCACTGTTCACAAATGAATGTGGATTGAATACAACATAACCGTCTGTTGCTTCAACATTATTTGCAATATCAGTTGTTGTATCATTGATAATTTCGTTACCTACTGCACCGATTTCTTCATACTGTTGGTGTGAAACCTCATAAACTTCTTTAATTGATGAACCTGGAATAATATCGTGGAATTGGTTGAGAAGAATTGTTTCCCAAGCATTCATCATATCTTCTTTACGATATTTATACCCATTAAGATGTTCGTTAATAAGAGAAAGTGTTTCAGCACGTTGGAACATAAATTCAGACTTGCGATTATACTTTTTATTCTTTGCCTGAGATGTATATGTACCACGATGAAATTCAAGGTAAAGTTCACCATTCCAATGTGGAATTTTAGGATTATTCTCGGTCTTTGATTTAATATCATCAAAGAATTCACCTGAAAATGCCATTTTAGGTGTGCTTGTTCCGGGAATACCGTGTTCTAATCTGCGGAAATATTCTAAATCTTTAGCATATGGTCCGCCACCACCATCACCGAAACCGAATGTGATAAGAACATTGTCATACAAATCTTTCTGCTGATAACGGTCATAAGCACCACGAAGCTGATTTGCATTGAGCTTTGCATTATATGTAACATTAGTTGCAGGTTCACGACCACGAACCTTATCCTGTGCAGTCATAAAGTGAGTGAATACAGGAGTATTGTCAATACCATGCCAGATAAATGTGTCGTAAGGCATTTTATTCATTTCGTTCCAACCGATTTTTGATGTTACAAATTTATCAACACCACTCTTTTTTAAAATCTGTGGAAGTGCCGCTGAATAGCCAAAAACATCGGGCAACCAAAGAATTTTACTGTCAACACCGAATTCGTCTTTCATAAAACGTTTGCCGTAAATGAACTGACGAACTAAACTTTCGCCTGAACAAAGGTTGCAGTCTGCTTCAACCCACATACCGCCTTCAACTTCCCAACGACCCTGTTTAACCATTTCTTTAACTTCTTCGTAAAGTTCAGGTGCGTCCATTTTGAGATATTTGTAAAGCTGTGGTTGGCTTGACATAAACTTGTACTCTGGGTACTTCTTCATAAGAGCAAGTACGGTTGAGAAAGAACGAAGAATCTTTTCACGAGTCTGTGCAAGAGTCCATTCCCAAGCAACGTCAATATGGGTATGACCGATACAGAATGCGAAAACCTCACCCTCATGACAATATTTGCCGTAAAACTCTGTTTTTAGATACTCTATCGCCTTATCGAGAGATTCATAATATTCATCAGAATAAGGTGAACGCATATCAATGAAATTAAGAGCATTATTAAGATGCTTCTTTATTTCAAAATAGTTTCTTGAATTTTCGTCTTCAAATTGAAGAATTTCAAATGGTACTTTTATATCATAATAAAGTTGCTTTGTTTTTGCATCGATTAACTGAAGATTTGTCACAAAGTCAACATATTCATCGTGAATACTGCCTGAATATGCATAGAGATAAACTTTATGATTACCATTTGTTAAGAATACTTCACGGTGGTTTTTATCGATACCCTGCTGAAGTTTGCCATCAACATAAGCAATAAACTGTGGATTAATATCGCACCAGCCAAGACGAGCATCACTTGCTACCGCTAACTGAATTTCACCGTCCCAGTTTTCAGGTACTTTAATCTCGTTATAAAACCAAGCATGTTTATCCTTTTTGCCACCCCAACGATTTATGTATGGTGTGAAAAGAGTAAAACTATCATCAATTTCAGGAAGAGTGTTATCTTTTTTATAATCACACTCTTTGTAGAGAAAATCCGTTATAGGAATATTCTCTTTGATTACAAGTTTCTCAAATTCTTCAAGAAACACATTAATTCTGTCTTCAATAAAATCTTTATACATTGGTTTCCGCCTTTCTTCAGGACTACTCCGAAAATATGTCACTCATTAAATAAAATGAGCCACACACAAGAACTGTGTCATTTTCTTCTGCACCTAAAAGAATATATTTATAACCCTCTTTGGGATTATTAATGAATTTGCAGTCATCACAGTATTTTTCTGTGATTTCTTTTAATCTCTCACCGTTTAAAGCTCTTGGATTACTCGGTGTCACCGTTACAACAGATTTACAAAGCGGCGCAATTTTCTGCACATAACCCTCAACATCTTTATCTGCCATTAAACCAATTAACATTTTAATATTTTTCACATTATATTTTGTAAGAAAATTATAAAGTGCCTCGGCGCAACCTTCATTATGACCGCCGTCACGAATAATCAAAGGCTTGTCCCCTATTATTTCCATTCGGGCAATCATTTTTGTTGTTTCAATGCCTTGTGCTATTGATTCCCTAGAAATGCCTAACACTTTCGCACATTCAATTGCATTAACGGTATTCTCAATCTGATGAGCACCCGTAAGTTTTGTTTTATAGTTTTCATTGCCATAAACAAATTTGGTGCCATAAATCGTATCTTCTGTAATGGTTATCGATTTTGGATTTGTAAAAACAAGTCTTGCACCTTTGTTTTCACATTGTTTACGGATAACATTGAATGCTTCTAACTTTTGATTAAGCGAAGTTATAACTCTTGTACCATTTTTGATTATTCCGCATTTTTCAAAAGCTATTTTTTCGATTGTATCACCTAAAATTGCCACATGGTCAAGGGAAATTGAAGTAATCACAACCGCCTCGGGACTTTTAACAACATTGGTTGCATCAAATCGACCACCTAAGCCAACCTCAAGCACCACATATTCACACCCCGATTTCACAAAGCAAAGAAATGCTGAAACCGTAATTGCCTCAAACTCTGTGATGACTATATCTTGCTTATTCAATTCTTCAATTTTTTCACGGACTTCGGTAACACATTCTGCGAAGAGTGTTTTGTCTACATTTTCACCATTTATCTGTATTCTTTCACAGAAATCAATAACATAGGGTGAAGTGAAAAGACCTGTTTTATAGCCTTCGCAAATAAGCATATTTGAAATCATTGTTGAGGTTGAACCCTTACCATTTGTACCTGCTATGTGAACGATTTTGAGT